>Ga0265303_10000013_pt1 | contig 63468 bp, 86 predicted proteins | sample Helome_2_FD_192494 | JGI IMG/M metagenome (GOLD analysis project Ga0265303, IMG submission 192494) | Marine sediment microbial communities from subtidal zone of North Sea - Hel_20160317 (Illumina Assembly) | ecosystem: Environmental > Aquatic > Marine > Subtidal zone > Sediment ... | reverse complement strand
GGATTTTTTGGCTTGTTTTAAGGCGGATTTTTTAGCGCTTGCTGTTAACTGCTTGATACGATCTGTAACGGTGTTGTGGTCAACCTGCTCACCCGCGGATTGCATCTTCTGCACTTCCATGGTGACCAGCTCAAGAACCGATTTAGTTACATCTTCCGGTAAAGTTGGGTCAGGGGTAGGTTCGATAAACCACGGGCGCTCACCTGCAAGATAGATGTCCCGTAGCATAGCAGTTGCTCCGCGGCACTTGACAGTGGTGAGTCTGGCGAAAACTTGGGACCCGCCGAATTGATTAATCGAAGTAAGTTTCTGTGGCGTATATTCTCCTCGGTAAGCCCTAAGGGATTCGACCAGTCGATCCGATATCCCACGAGTCTCTCGATCCGATCTATATTCGAAAAATTGTGATCGAATATATCCCGCAACGCCTTGCCTTTTGGACAGTTCGGTTTGTTGGGCTTCTTCACGGATCATTTCCTCTTCTTGACGTTCAGCATTTTGCATTTCGCCGTTGCTGATGACACGAAGCATGCCTTGGCTACCTTCCCGCTGGGTTGGGGAGGGAATACCGACTTTATTTTCCGCAGAGGGTAGGGCGTTCGAACCGGGCCCTAAAGACAGGTTTCTTACGCCCGCATGAGTGGTTTCGCCATACGCCATTGACGAACTGTAGGTTTATACTAAGTCCTTGTCAACAACTTCAGCATTACTGCACTCTTAGGCGGCTTTTTTCCCTTTAGCTTCATCCTCGATTGCTTCCAGTCTGGCAATGGTCCGATCTAAAACAATATTCAAATGTTCTTCTCGATCAAGCGCAATCAGAAAGCTGCTCAGGCGGGTAAGAGTTTCCAGTTTGGTTTCTTTTTTCTTGCTCATTGAAATATCCTCATTTTAAGGTTTTTATGTCCACGCTTCTGCGGGGGGTGGTGGTGCAGCTGCCATGGGCTCACTCATAGCCCGTGCCAGCACATTGCTTGCCGCGGATAGCGCGAGGTACTGTAATCCATCCGCGAGATCCGACTCTGGGTGTCCCTTCTCCGGTTTTTCGGCAAGTATCCCCTTCTTGTCACGCGGATAGCGGTAGTCTCGCATAAGCGCCAAGATGAGACGCTCGTTATACCGTTTGTCGATAAGAAGTCCCCCGCCTCCGTCCACTTGCATGCCGAGGTACCGCTCCACGGCCCGAAGGCGCGGCGTAATGTCATTAGTCGGAGCCAAGATGGCCGAGTATCCCAGCCTCTTGACAGCGTCGAGTACAGACTCTTCTCCGATCTGGGAACGCTGTCGCGCAGCGGGGTCAAGGGATATGAAGAATTTTCCACCTTCGAGGACTTGAGTAAGAAAGGGTCTGACGACCTGACTGATGAACTTTTCGATCCCCATGTTTTCGGTGTATACGGACCCAAATACCAAGAGTCGCCCACGGGAGTCGATTTGACCAGCCACCAGAGCCGGGTTGCGCCCGGTATCCATGCCCAAGACAATCGGACGCCCATAGTCGGGGAAGAGTTTTTCCCGAGAGTGAAAATTGACATTAAACGTCTTCGCGAATACCGCTTGTCCCGAGAGACTCGGCGTGATTTTGTTATGTACGTACTGCTCACACCATGCAGGGTCATTTGCCTCAAGAAGGTCTTCATAGTAACGCGGCGGGAGGTGTTCCCGATTCTCTGCCCCCTCTTCAAATGCACCCGGTTGAACGAAATAATCGACATTGTTCGGCCTCTGTGATGTTTCTAAAAAGTCGTAATACTCACTATCCTCGCTGAAGCTGTTGGTCTCCCCCCATAGGCCATAGTAGTAATCGGTCAGATTGACGCGACTCGGATAACGACCGCAACGGGAGTACGCTGCCTGAATCAACTCTAATGGCAGCTCCCGAAATTCCGAAGCCCAGCAGAAGGTGATTTCCAGTGACAGCAAACGCTGCTGATTCTCTGGCGTATCCAGAGGTAGCAAAAGTACATCACACTCGACGGGTATCCCATCGGCTGGTGTAAATCTGATGTATAGCGTCGAGTCGGACACTTTCCAATTCGATATGGGTCTCAGCCATTCCTGCATGGTCACGAGGCACGTTGACTTCAACTGCTGTAACGTATTCCTGATCACCAAGCACCGCGACCGCCTCGTACCGTCAGAGCTAACGCCAATCTCGCTCGCACGCCGCACAATCTCCATGGGGCCTAGTCCTACCGACTTGCCACTACCTACAGGACCGCGAACCATGCGTATACGGGCGTCAGACTCATGAAACTTGGAAATCGTTGGCGAGGCATTATACACCCTGCTGATGTCAGCCACGTTTTAGCCCCTGCATAGCATACGCCATGGCATCGGCATGGTGATCAATTCTATTCTCTATTTTCCGCACTTTGTAATGCAATTTCCCATCCCGCAAGTCATAAAAAAATTCCCGTATTAACTTCGCATCCGAGGCAACATCTGGCGTCACCTCAGCTGGCTTATTTGGCAGTTCGAACGTCTCATCCGCCCACCGTTTTAGTGGAAGTCCCTGCCCGTAAAACAGCCGCTCGAAACAATCAGGATAGTCGGATATTTTTAACCGCTGCCCAGCCGCGGGGACAAGTATTGGCTGAACCCCTTTGTAGGGTGGAGCTTCACACCCGTGTTTCACGTGAAACATCTTTACAGCCCATCACGCCCCTCGATCAGAGACTGGAAGTGGGCATACATGAACTTAGCGAATATTTTGGCCGATTCGTCCATGTCGTCACCTTGAAATGACCAGCGTTTTTCTTCACGGTTGTATGTGAACTCACCGATCACTCGGCCATCGTCATCGCTAAACGTCAAGTTGATTGGTTGGGGAGACAGGGTCAACACTGGTACTGCCAGTTCCGATTTCAGCACGTAAGGATTAATGACCTCTCCCTCAGTATTATCGACCATCTTCAGTGGGTTTTCTTCGCTCATACGTCCACCACCACACCCGAATCAGGGACATTGTGCCACTCACTCCATGGTCCATCGGGTTTCGCCTTCTTCCTTTGCTGCAAAACCTTCTGTCGCTTAACAGCTGAGGTCGCCGGGTTTTCTGCGGTCGCCGGGAAGGTAACTTCTTGCTGCTCTGTTATAAATCGTAACTCAATCATTGGATATCTCCTTCATTGCTGTTTTCCACGCACTGGTATGCGTACAATTTTTACAGGTCGCCTCCCGCGGGTCCGCGGTCCAAGGCACTAATCGATGAAGCCCACACGCTGGATACATTGGGTCCCGCGGACACCAGTGCAGCGGCTTTGGTTCCTCTTCTTTGGGGAACCGCTCTTCAGCAAGCTGCTCAGGAATCGAAGGCTTTTTCCACCACGGGCTCGGCTCTTCTGGCCGTATGATCCCTGCCCACCTCAAAAACCGCTTGAATATACTCACTCGTTCACCTCTTTCGCATCAATCGTTGCTTGAGTGGCTGCGTCGATTGTAAACGGCTCAGCCGTGTGTGCTCCTAAATTCAGGGTCAGGTGAAATTTACTCCCACCGTCTGCCGCGGCTTCCCGCTTGGGGGCAGCATCCGCCAGCTTAACCATCTGGTCATACGCTGCCAATCGGGCGGTAGGGTTTGTCAAATCGTTGTTGAAGAGCTGATGTAACGTCATCAGGTTGTCCTCGACCATCAGCAGAGCCTTCAGCTTAATACGGTCCTTTGCCGACATGGGCGAATTCCACTCACGGCGGAAATCGGTGATCATGTGCCGAAACTGGGGGTCATTGAGTAACTGCTTGAGGTCCAGAGGTGTAAGGCCGAAGCGTTTCAGCACTTCTTCAGTCGGCAACAGCTTGGCACCCAGCTCCGCGGCCAGAGCCGCGAGCTTAGGTTGGTCCATTCCTGCGACCGTACTTACTGCTATTGATTCAGACATCGGCCTCTCTTTGCTTCTTCAACTCGCGGACTACGTACTCCGCGGTTGCTTGTCGAACAATCTCACTATACGAGGTCGCTCTCATTTGTGCCAGTACCTTCGTTGCATGAAGCAGTTTGTTGGGAAGGAATACATTAACTCGGGTCTTGTCGTTAGCCATTATTTACTCTCCTTTACGTAACACCGGGTGTCCGCCAGATCTTTGGCGATGGTCATGGTGCGTTTTGTGATTTCGCTCAACGCTTGACGTTGTGGATGGGTGACTTCGTTACCTAGTTTCAGGTCATTGTGCAGAGCCAGTAGCTCGGACCAGACTTCTAGGAGTTCGTCAGATTTGTAGCCTACGGTGATCTCGGTGTAGCTGTTTTTGTTGGTCATGTCAGTCTCGTTTTCGTTGAAAGATAGGGTGAGTATAAGCGATGTAAAAATGATGTCAAGCTAAAATTTTCAAAAAGTTATGTGGCGTGGGGATAAACCCCCCCACCCCCCGCGGGGGCTTGGTCCACTTGGGGTGGGTCAAGAAGGTGTATTATTCCCTTCATAGGGTGTCAGGACTGCTGCAACAGACTTGCTCTCCAGTGCTCCTGACTAGGTGAATGAAGTTCACCGAACCACGCCACCAAATGGTGGCCTGTACGTCCCAGCTCCGGATAAGCATAGGAAACCGGCAAGCTCAGGTTGATGTCCCCCGAATCGGTAACGGTTTGGACTCGTCATCACGTAAATACGTGGTCTGATGATGGCCCAGTAGGCCGAAACGAGGTACTTCTTATGAAGAAGTCACAACGCCGCAAGGTCAGCAAGCTGACTCGCATGGCTAAACGTGAACGTCTCAACGACTCAACACCACGTAAGGTTAAGAGACTTAACCTTGAGGTTGCGAAGTTGACAGTAATCAAGACCGAACTCAACCGCTTGTGTATTGAGCCCCGCGGTAATGACGCCATCAAGGCGTATGGTGATTTCGGCATTGTTTTGGCACGTAGAGCAGAACAATTCAACCTTGGCAAAGCCAAGTATTGAGTATGAAACACACCAGAGGTGTGTATTTATAGCGAGATTATGAGTTAATGGCACGCCATTAAGAATGGTTGTGTCATTAACTAACTCGTTAGTTAACAAGGGTTTATATGTTAATGTACTTATTACCAAGTACAATAACATATGAGTCGTGCGTAGAAAACACGGGACCCATCGTGTGTGTTTTGGATCAGGGGTCATATATTTTGGGACGCCATTAATGGTATTAACCATTAACATACATACACGCAACCACCGAACCACATCACCAATTGAGTATGTAATACTCAGGAGTAATCACCATGAAACCAGCACTCAACGTAGTTGAAACTGTGTACGAGCTTGAGACTATCGAGCACCAGCGCCTGACCACTGCCAAGCAAGTGGACAAGTTCTTTTCCAAAGAACAAATCGAAACTGCCGATGCCCTGATCAGCAAAGCTGAATGGGAACTTGGTACCGAACTCACCCTGACTCCTATGGAGTCTGAGTAGTTATATCAGATGTCCTACGGGGCATCTTGTTATACCCGCTCAACGCAACCACGGAGGCACCATGCACCTGACTGGTAAAACCAGCAACCGACCACATCACTGCCCTGACGAGGGATAACGGTGGTGTTCTCTATTAAGAATCGAAGATGATTAATAGATAACATCACAACCCCGAGGTAATTGAAAATGCAAGTCAACCTGTATCTCAACAAGCGCGAAGTATACGGTAATACTGTATACTACCCAGCATGCACCAACAGCAAGCTGTTAGCCCAAATCGCTGGTACCAAGACCCTCACACAATATGCTCTATCCAGAGCAGTGCTGATGGGTTACGAACTGCTAGAAGCAGACAGCGGAACCTCTCTGTTACCAGAGACAATCGACCGGTAGTTGATACTGAGAGCACACTCTAAGAGTGTGTTCAATTGTATTCACTCCTGCACCACGCTGACCCGTGGTAAATAGGCAGGTCTTACCACCAATAATCGGAGATTATTATCATGACCGACAAGCAACCGAGTCCCGTTAACGGGATCGAAACAAAAGCGGCATTGAATGACAGCTTAGCTGCCAATTACATGCTGATTACCCTGAAGATTAGCCGATGGTCTGCATCCAAGCGCGATAAGCACTTGGGTAACCAAGTGGCTGAGCAAAAGGGCGCAGTACTGGACAGCGTAGCTGCCACTAAAAAGATTATGACCGGTGCCGACACTGAGCTGTCAGCAGTAAATACTGCGCTCAATTCCATCCGGACATATCTGTACGACAACTCACTCCCTTGGAGTGGTGAAGTCAGCGGTGACAAGAAGGGTCCTCGTATTGTCCCTACTCGTAAGAGTATGGACCTGATCAAGGAACTCGGCGTCATGCAGAAGGATTTCGAGAAGGCGATGCGAGCTTTCAAGAACGTGTATTCTGCCCGTGTTGACACAGCCATGGCGAACCTCGGCAAACTTGCCGACCGTAGCCTGTATCCAAGCGAACACGAGATCGAAGATCTGTTCAGCGTTAGTATCGACATGGTACCAGTACCGGCTGTCTCTGGATTTGGTGGTATGAATATACCATCCGAACTGGCTCTTGCCCTTGGCAAGCGCATGGAGAAGCAACAATCTGTGATTGTCGAGAACGCTACCGCGGCTCTTCAAGAACGTGTTCTTGAGACTGTCACCAACCTGAGCGATCAGCTGCATAAGGCAGCGGATGGTGAAGGCACACGACTCTTCGAGTCGCTGAGTGGCAACCTGAAACCTTTGGTTGACCTGATCGATGCAGCATCCTTGTCTAAAGACAAGCGTCTTGCTGGTATCAAGAAGGAATTAGCAGAGCTAAGCAAGGTGGACATCAAGAAGCTTAAGAAAGCTTCACCGGAAGCCAAGCGTAGCGTAGCTAAGAAGGCCGACACCGTGATCAAGAAAGTCACGGCGAAGGTTGACGTTGACTCGTTGACAGAAGAGGTACTCTTTTAGAGTACCACCCAACCACAAATCCAAGGCTGGAAAACCAGCCTTTAACCCCGCCTTGCAGTGGTGTGCAAAACAGCGCACTGCTGCTCGGCTCAACCCTAAAGGGACCGACAAAATGAAACTTTCAGACCTAGATGACAACCAGATGACCAAGCAATTCAACGCAGGGCATGCGATGTGTTTGCGTGGTAGCCCCGGCATAGCCAAGACTGCGGTAGTTGAGCAGTATTGCGAACGCCATGACCTCGGATGTATCGTCATGAACTTGACAGCATCTGACCCGATGGATGCTTTGGGATTTTTAATCCCAGTCAAGACCGATGATGGTCCTGTTGCCCATTACTCTAAGCCTAATTGGCTTACTCGTATCGAGGAGTCAGGCGAAGAGCAAGGAATTTTATTCCTTGATGAGCTGCTCAGTGCTGAGCACATCACCGTCAAGGCATTTGCACCACTGATGTCCGAAGGACGTATCGGTGAATGGTTACTGCCCGAAGGATGGGTAGTCTGGGCCTCTGGTAACAGAGTCCAAGACAAATCCGGTGCCATGAAAATGCTGGTCCATGCTGGTAACAGAATGAACGTCATAGACGTTGAACCTGACCTCGAAGCATGGTGTACTTGGGCTAACGATGCCGGTGTACATCCGATGTACATAGCATATGCCAATGCTCGCCCCGGTGAAGTGTTTGCCGGTGAACCGCCGAAGGACCCCGATGAGCAAAGGCTTACGCCTCGTTCACTGGTGTTCGCTCAGGACTACCACACTGGTGGTCAAGTCGAAGACGACTTGGCACTTGATCTGGACCCCGTGACACAAGCTATGGTTGCTGGGTATATTGGTCAAGCTTCAACCGCGGATCTGTTCGGATTCTTCCGAACTGTTGACGAGTTGCCGACGATTCAAGAGATCATCGACAGCCCTGATACAGCGAAGCTGCCCGACTCGATGCGGATGGATGCTCAATATGCAGCTGTCCAGCTGTGTATTCACCATGCCGATAGTGAAACTATCGACCCCATCTTCCAGTATGTAACGAGGCTGAACAAGGAACTGCAAGCCTCCGCTGCGAAGCAGCTTATCGACAAGACCAAGGGCTCATTGCTTAACAGCAAGGCACTCGGCCAGTGGATGAGTGAAAACCCAGCGTTGATTACATCAACCTTTGCATAAACCCCAGCGCCAAGGATGGCGCACATTACAGGAGACCGACATGAAGTACTCACCTGAATTGACTGAATGTTTGAGCAACCTAGTTGCTCAGCAACCTTTCTTCGCCACCTATTTGTATAACAATATGGAACTCGGCGAAAACCCCAGCATTTCGACAGCCCGTACCAATGGTACTCGTATCGAAGTCAACCCTGAATGGTTTGGTAGCAAACCAATACAGCAACGAGTGTTCATCATGGCTCACGAGATCATGCATGGCATACTCGATCATATGGGACGCGATGCCCTGTACATCAAGCGAGGCTTTGGCCCTGACTTGCTGCCATTCAACCCTGAGACCAGCAACGAAGCTCAGGACTACGTCATCAATGCCATGCTGAAGGAAGCACGTATTGGTGAGATGCCGCCCTCTGGGCTATGGGACCCGAGCATCAAAGGCGATGCATTATCCGATGAGGTATACGTACAACTCAACGGACAGAAGCAGGACCCCGATGCCAAGGACAAATCACCCGATGCCGATGGCAACGATAAAGGTGATGGTCAAGGACAGGCGCAAGGCCAAGGTCAACCTGACCAAGGTCAGAAGTCTGGTGATGACAACTCACCACCAAGTCACGGTAGTGATAAGGAAGGCGAGGGTTTTGATGAGCACGTAGCAGCTGGCGAAGCCAAGCCTGAGCAAGAGCAAAAGACCGCTATGGCTCAAGCGATGCAAGCTGCCGAAGCTATGGGCTCAATGCCTGAGTCACTCAAGCGAGTGATCGGTGGATTGATCGACCCCGAAGTATCATGGGAAGAGCAATTCCGTAACTCTGTTACGGCTCGACAAGGGCAAGATACCCAGACATGGAGACGCCCGAATCGTCGCCGCATTGCAGTAGCACCACACATCTACACCCCGGGCAAGACAGGACACCAGATCGGTGGACTGGTACTTGCTGTGGACGTGTCAGGATCACTGAACGAAGTCATGCTGACCAAGTTACTTAGCGAAGCTAAGGGGCTGCTGCAAGAAGTCAAGGCCGAATGGGTCAAGGTTATCTGCTGGAATACTGAGCATCAAGGTACCTTTGACATCGATGATCCAGAGGAACTGGATACCCTCGAAATAGATGGGGGTGGTGGTACTAGGCTCGAATCAATGGCACGGTACCTCGACGACGAGGACATACTGCCTGAGCAGATAGTCTGGTTCACTGATGGAATCACTAGGTATAGTGATACCAACCCATTCAGCTGTGATGTTACGTGGTTACTCACAACTGACCGCAGGGTACCGTCTTACGGTACCATCATCCACATGAAATAGCGCACTGCTGCTTCATTCCAACAACCCCGCGCCAAGGATGGCGCATCAACTGGAGACCGACATGATTACCACAACCCGAAAAGAAACCGCCAAGTTACTACGCATTGCGTTAGAACAGGCTATACGTCTGAGCGATAACGAGAATGTGTATGGCGACCGAGACGACCAAGGGCACGAACAATCTGCCAGCGTCGAATACTTCAAAGAGTACATCGAGCAACTTGAGCGTAAACAATCCGCGCCTTACGTTGAAGAAGGCTATTACACCATCGAGAGTAAGGAGGATTCCGTAGACTGTGACCATGGTCCATGTAATGGGATCAATCTCGATAACGGCTGGATTGTCTGGACGTATCCAGAGAAACCCGACCTGATTTCTTTCCACCCCAATTTCACAAGGGAGAAATAGCCATGACTTTGCAAGAATTTTCCGAGCAAGTTGCCGCGGCAGCTGAGCTACACCCTGAGGCTGAGGTGGTGATAACAACTCTGGATGATGAGTATAACGTCCATTCGACCGAGTTTCAGACATGGAAAAATGGCTTCATAAACTCAATCATCTTTTCGATCCAATCTGACGAGGAATTCTGATGGATAACTACGACACCCTGAAAGATTCTCATGAGCTGGCGCAGGAACAGCAACAGGATCTGGATGAAGCGAATGACGCACAACTCAAGATCGAGCACTGGTGCTATGACCATTTGCCTGAGGCATTTAAAGACTGCCTGAAAAGACCCGCGGGAGAAAGCCTACTGGCACACGCTCGTGAGGACAAACGCGATAGCTGGCTATCCCTGTTAAAGCTGACTGGTTTATACAGAGCGGAGACGGAATTTGCTGGGGAAACCCACGTAATTGCCGCCAGTGGCTGGTGTGATTGCGAACGTGTCTGGGAGTACATCAATCACGCAGATGCTAAGCACGCCATGCTGGAAGAAATGCTCGATGCCTAATACACCAATTATCCCTACCCTCTGGGCACAGAAATTGCTGAACGAATTCTATGACAACATACTGTTGTCGAGTATCACGAAGGGTATCAGTGCTCAGGAGGTATGGGACTCCTTTAAATCTGACTTGGGGATGACCGACATGAAACTACATGAAGCCGAACACATACCCGATCACGTGAAGAAGATGATCGACAAGGTGACCGAGGCCGAAGGTCAGTGTGCTGGCCTGAATTTTATCTATGGCCGACATTGGGAGACGTTCAAAAGCATCATGCTGCTGAGCGGTGCTCACGTTACCGAAGCCAAGGAAATCACCGTACCATCACCGCGCCAAAATGAGTGGGTATGCATTGGCATGAAGCAGGCCATCAACGTAGGCGACCTGAATATATTTTTCGGAATACTCAACGGCACCTACATTCACCCCAGCAAACACGGCAACCACCTGAAGGTGGGGCCTTGATGCTGAGCCCTTAACATTAACTGGAGACCGACATGAACCCAGCAATCCGCAAGATCGATTACGACCAAATGGTAGAAAGCTACCAACGAACCCAGCGCAACATCGCGTTCGAGATAGGCAAGGCCCAAGATGAAATGAAAGAGGCCATGATCTACGCTCGTGAAATGCAGCGCCGGTACCAAGACACGCTGGAGGAAGATGGTTACACCAGCGAATTGCAGTACTGGACCGAGCGCGTGCAGAACCTTAAGCTGGCGCAGCGCGTGCTGAATGAAGCACGCTTATTTTCTGACTACAACCGATAACGGAGACCGACGACATGGGATATACACATTACCTAGGACACCACACCCGATTCACTGACGAGCAGTGGGATAAGCTCACGACATTCACACGTGCTGCAATCAAAGCGACCGACATTCCGATTGGCGATGCCAATGGGGAAGGTGGCAAGCCCGAAATATCTGACGAGTGCATACACTTCAACGGAATAGGCGACGATGCATACGAAGATTTTTACCTATCACGTGAGCCCGATAACGGCTGCTTCTGCAAGACTGAGCGCAAGCCCTACGATGTTGTGGTCGTTGCGGTCCTGCTATATGCCAACGAGATAGCACGAGACAGTATTGCTACCACCAGTGATGGCGAGATCTTTGGCTATGGTCCTGACAAATGGGACGAGCGCAGTAGCGCAATGGACCTGATGAATAAGGTGCTCAACCAATAAAGCCATAATTTTTTGTTGACACATTTTGTTTACTAAACTACACTCCAAACACTCTATAGGAGACCGACATGAATCAAGACTTACTCGAACAGAAAATCCACGAATGGGAGCCCGAAGGTGCCGAAGTTGTGCGTACCATCGACAGCTATGACAACGAAGTTGAACGCATCGTTAAATTCGAAGGCTGGTACTACCTGTACCGATACTTCTTACTTCACGGCAACGAAGCCAGAGTCCACGTAAGCGTAGACCTGAACCGCGTATCACCTGACCACATCATTCAGGAATTGGGAGAGCGGCTATGAGCAACTACCCCCAAGTCACCCAACTCCGCGGCTGGTCTATCGCTATGACCAAGCACCCAACCACCAGAGAACTACATTGGGTAGCTTCTCGTCACGGTGTCAGTATGAACACCAATACCTACGATGGTCTGGTCACGATGATACTGTCAAGACCCGAGCAGTACCTGAACCATGCCCCCGAGAGGATCGGTACCAATATCGATACCAAGGCATGAGTAGCGCTTACGCGAATACCATTGATAGCGCGATGGATACCGTAAAGATGGACATACCCGGGCGAGAGTCAAAGAGCGCACTGCTGACCAACGCAGAGCTGCAAATCCGTTACCCGCTCGTACCCGACTGGGTAATCGAAGCCATCACTACACGCTACGGCACTGGGCACTTCCAGAACCGGTTCGGCTTACGCTTCCGAGATACTGAGCGCGTGAAAGCACTGCTGCTGATGCTCGACGCTGAAATCAGCGATTGCGGAGATCATGTAAATTACAAGATCGAAGGTGAGTATTGCACCATCCTGAACACATACGGGCACTGGCTTCACCTGCCCCGATTTAACCACATGCTCGAAGAGCGAGGACATACCAATGGATAAATTCATATCCGCCCCCGCGGACCCGGCGAAGCTGACCCGGCGCATCCTCGCCCGGCGAGCGTTCCGCCTGAAGAAGGGCTCGCCCGACACCCGGCGCAAGTTCCGTGCCCGGTGCATGTGGAGCTGGAGCAACTGGTCTGAATTGCGTGAGGACATCTTAACAATCTACCAAGAATGTGCTGAGCGCAGCTGGACCGAAGGCAAGCTGTACCACGTGGATCACATCATCCCACTCAATGGTGCAAACGTCTCAGGACTGCACGTACCAGCGAACCTACGCATCATCCCTGCCGAAGATAATATCGACAAGGGCAACGACTACGAAATTTAACGGAGACCGACATGACCGACTTTGACTTTGATAAGTTCGAAAAGAACATCCCCAAGTTTGTGCTGCAACTGAAGACGCAGATACAGACGCGGTGTTTTAACCCCATTGCACCTGACTTCGATGTTGAGGTCAGTGTCTTCGACAAGGGCCGCGGCTATGGGAAAGGTATCGCGATAGAAACAACCGACATTGCCGAGCATATGAATTTCAAGATGTTCGGGAAAGTGTGGCTGCACAATTTTGGAGGGAGCGTCCTGAAGGAGGTTCCTGATTCATTCTGGCTACCGATTAATTGGCGCTGGGAGAGTAAAGGTGGTGGCAGTAATGGCACTGACGCTTTTACCTGCTACGTCAATGACGCTGGCAATATCACTGCTATTCGAGACTAATAGGAGACCGGCATGCGACTACTTTATGAAGAAAATCCACACCCCACCCTGAAGCTCAAAGATGATCAGTTTGATGTGACCATCAAATCATTGGGCGTATCAGGGATCGATGCCGCGAACATCATCGCGGATGCAGTAGCCAAGGGCACCATTAAATCTAGTGACTTGATGGCACCATCCATTGCAACCGGTGCTGACGCTATCAAACTGATAGATGGTATTAACACCATGAGGATACCGATATGAGTACTGAATATTCAATCTGGGATGGCACGCTGTGCTACAGCAAAGGCTACCCCACCATTAAAGAAGCTTGCGACGATGCCGAGCGGTATATCCGTTCAACACAAGTCTGCGAATTGTTTGACGACATAACCATCCGCGAAGGTATGGGTATGGATGCCGATGGTAAACCCGAAGGTAAGATCGTGAGGACATTTCGCTTTTCAATTGACTGGAGGTAATCATGAAGCAGCTAGGGATTGCAGCAATTTTCTGGGCCGTAGTGATATTCGTTATCGTGATGAAAGATACCGATCAATGCTACCCCTACAACGAAGTTTTCTGGGAAGACCCCGAGAACATAGGTTAACTAAGAGGAACCGACAATGAATGTAAGTTTAAGATATTCCCCGATGGGCAACTGCTACGAAAGACCTATCGACTCCGCTGACGCAACTGCTCACTCATATACCTTTGGTATTGGTGGTGAGAAGATTCGCGTAACCTACAGAAATCCGAAGCAAGGAGCTTCACTGTCAATAGATGGGAAACCCGCTGAACTGGAGCGGTTAGCACATGAAATCCTTGCATCCTTAGCCCTTGCAAAAATATAGGAGATCGACAAATGAAAAAGAATACCCAAAGCGTAAACTCAGGCAAGTGCCTTGTCCCCGCGTGCAACAAGCAAGCGCAATGTCTACGGATGTGCAACGCCTGTTATGCCCGTACCTACTACTGGCACAATAAATCCCTGAAAGAAAAGATGCAGCGAATTGAGCAGATCACTGTGTGGGAATCATCGCTTGAAGTGCAATGCGGTAACCCGAGAGCCTTTGATCGAGAGAAGCTCAAGAAGGAGGGATAATGACTAAACTGGAATCATTCGTACCACGGAAGGTACCGGCTAAACGAAAGTTTATCGCGGTATCGGAAGAGGACTACGAATTCATCGCGGGTTTGTCTGACGAGTTCGATACCACCAGAGGTAAGATCATCACGACATTAATCCGCTTCTATCAAGACGCTAACACGGAGAAGAAACGTGGAAAATGAGAGCAGTCATCAAGATGATGAAATCGTGTTACAAGCTCAGGAGTACCTGAAAGGTAGAGGGCTACGTCAAACTGACGAGAGCGAAATCATCCGCGGACTACTGAACCGCATCATGGATAAAAAGGTAGAAATCCGCGGGCTCGAATCACAGGTGCATAGCTTGCAGCAAGATCGGATTGGTCTAGAAATGCAAGTTGCAGGGCTTGAGAAGAAAATCAAAAAGCTCGATGCCAAGTGCCGCCGAGTTGCAGGAGGATAGTTATGAGTAAGGACTCAGCACTAGACCACCAAGAGGGTGGTAACCACTACAAGCACATGAAGATCCAGCCGGTCGAGTTCATTGAAGAAAATGAGCTTGGCTTTCTGGTTGGCTGCGTGATTAAGCGGATGTGCCGGTATAAGGATAAGGCTGGTGCTGAGGACCTACGCAAAGCGAAGCATGAAATTGACTTAATACTTGAGCGGGAATACCCGCAGGAGACCGACAAATGAGCAAGAGAAATACTGTACGGATAGGCGAGGTAAGCACCTTGCGAATGGTTGCAGGGAATGAAGCCAAGCACCCGGTAGTGATTCACAATGACAACCTGAGAGAATGGGTTGGTTTCGGATGGATCACGCTTCGAGCCGCCACGGATAAAGATAGGGGAAAATACCCTACGGTGGTGGAGTCATGAAACGCACAGGAGAATGTTTTACCGAGGTAGGCAAAGCGATACTGGAAGGAGACCCGAGAGCAGGGCTCGTTGCTGTTCACGGCTTACCAACAGGACAGGGAGGGCATGCCAAGAAGGTAGGCGCATACCCCCATGCATGGCTCGAATCACCAGCACTGGCCGTGGCTTACGACACCGTAGCAGAGGTAGCAGTACCGATAGGACTGTACTATCAAGCCGGTGAGATCACGTATACCGTTCGCTACACACTCGACGAGTACAGAAAGATGGTATTGAAACACGGAACTTACGGCCCGTGGGACGAGAAGCTTCTGGCCCGTGATAACGAAATCGACAAGATGATAAAGAAGTCATGAATCACGACGAAGCTGAGAAACAAGCCCGAGAAGTACTGAAGACCATGGAAGAATACTATAAGGGCAAGTACTTAGCAGCTGCTAAGGAACTAGAAGAAAAGCACAAGGTGGCACTGCAAGAACATCAGGATGCAATCACCGAAATCTACGACAGGGGTGCTGACGAATTAACGAAAGATTACCAAGAATATGTTGGGAAGATTGGCGTTATCTCTGGGCTGGTCGGTGTCTTAATCGGCCTCGCCCTTGCTACCATCATCCAAATCATATTCAAATAACAGGAGACCGACACATGACACCGTTTTACGAAACCAAACTGGACCTACCTAAGGTCAAGGACTTCATAGCAGATGCTATGAAACAATACGGCCTGACCCGGGCCCAAGCCAAGGAACAATACAACCAGCTGAAGGCTGACAAGATATTTGTCAACGACACCTATCAGGTCAACATCAGCACCCAACCACCATGGAACGAAATGGGCACGCCGATGCTGCACATCAGCATCAAGCGACTAGACAAGGGACACGCCAAAGATTGGCGAGACTTCCAGCAAATCAAGAACGAGCTGGTAGGCCCCGAGTACGAAGCGTTCGAACTCTACCCATTGGAGTCGCGATTGGTGGACGCCGCTAACCAATTCCACCTCTGGTGCTTTGCCACTGAGGGGATCAGCTTACCGATTGGATTCCCGGCACGTGCTGTTGAGGGCGTACCACCAGAGGGCTCGAACGTAGTCCAACGCCCCATCGAGGAAGAGCCCGAGGAAGTCACGGTAGATAAAATACTGGAGGAGGGACCTCAGGAAATCACCATCGATCAAATCATGGAAGTAGCCGCGGCAATGGACGGTGCCGAAGTTCCTCAGGAAGGCCGAATCATCGAGCTTCAAGACCCCGAAACTGGTGAGTACGTTTCATCAGAAACTGACCCTGATCGGGTGCGGGAGATCATCCAGAAGTACGTGGACTCTGAACAGGTAGGAGCAGGTAATGACGACTAACATGGAGGATGTCGCGCACGCGCTCGAATGGCTCTCTGAATTCAGAGGAGACGATGCTGAACAATGCAAGAAAATCCTACAGGACCTTTATGATCCCAGCTGGGAGGAATTCATTGCTTTGTGTCACCGATGGATGGAGAAGTACCCACCTGATATATTCGATGGCTCAAGCGGTGACCCCGGCCCGTTATTTGTCGTGGCACTCCGTGACGCCTTAACAGCACTGGAGAATTGGAATGACATCTGAAGAAGATAAACCGGCAGGGCAACGGTATTGCTCAGAAAAATACGGGTCCTTAACTATTCCAGAAATGTTGACGATCATCATGAACCGAGACAAATACATTATCGAGTTGGAAGATCTATTCCTCATGATGTATGAGTTAGGTAGTTCCTACCCCAGCATCGAGGATAAGGTAGAAACGACCGTAGCCCGAATCGTGGAGCGGCAAGATGGAAAGAAGTGACATGGTAGCTTTTGCGGCTGAAGCCCAAAGGCAGCAATTCATCGGAGCAGTATTGGAGACGATTGTTATTGTCTGCGCGATAGTTGTTATCGGCACTTTGTTATACATGGTGGCAGAGGATTGGTTTTATGATGAAGATTAAACTGTATTGCAAGTCAATGGACGCAGCTAGCGCACTGCATAATGCACTGCTGGATAACCTAGTCGAAGAAGCAACGAGGAAAGTTTCTGTGACGATAGGGTTCGGAGGGTACAACGATTGGTACGTTACCTTGGAAAACCTACCCACAAAAGAAAAAGCCCCTGAATTCACAGAGGCTTCATCCCGTGGTGACTAACCACTGTTCGAGACCGACAAGTGACGAACTTGTTGTGAGTATAGATACCTAAAAGGAAAAAGCAAATGAAAATAATTACGATTGACTTCGAATCGTTCTACTCACGTGAGTTCTCACTCACCAAAATGACCACCCAAGAATACATCTTAAGTCCTCACTTCGAAGTCATAGGTGTATCTGTGAAAGTCGGTGATGACCAGACGCAATGGAAAACCAGCACCCGCGAAAATATAAGGCTGTGGCTGAATCAGTTCCCTTGGGATGATGCTATTGTCTGCGCCCATAACGCCATGTTCGATGGTGCCATCCTCGAATGGATATTCGACATCCACCCCAAACTCTACCACTGCACCATGATGTCAAGCCGCCCCATCTGCGTACCGTTCACTACCCGCGGCAAGTCCTCGCTGGCCGAGGTATCCAAATTCTACAACCTGCCGCCGAAGGGTACGGAGATCCAAAATGCACTGGGCATGCGGCGACGAGACTTTAACGAACCTGCCATGCAGCGATACGCTGACTACTGCATGCACGACACCGAGCTGTGTTATTACATTGCGAAGAAGCACCTGCCCCAATTACCACAGGCAGAAATTTTACTCATCAGCGCCACAATCACGAAGTTCACCAGACCCAAGCTTGAACTTGATATTGATGTCTTGACAACAAGGCTCGCTGAGGTGCTGGAAGAAAAGGCCAACGTGCTGGAACGCTGCGGGTTACACAATCGCGACATGCTGATGTCGAATGAACAATTCGCCGCAGCCCTGATCATGTTCGGGGTTACGCCCCCAACCAAGATATCACCTCGCACCGGCAAGGAGACATACGCCTTTGCCAAGGTGGATAAAGATTTCATAGCCCTGCTGGAGCATGAGGATGTACGAGTCCAACTGATCGTAGCCGCCCGACTCAAGGTGAAGAGCACCATCGAAGAGACCCGCCTCCAGCGATTCATCGATGTCTACCATGCGATGCAAGCCACTGGTAGTAAGTTCGCAGCACCACTGCTCTACGCCGCGGCCCACACGCATCGATTCGGGGGATGGGACAAGCTCAACCTCCAGAACCTTGGTCGCGCATCTGCATTACGCCGAGGCATCAAGGCACCAGAGGGGCACCAGATTATTGCGGGTGACCTGAGCCAGATCGAAGCGCGGATCACCGCGGTGCTGGCAGGACAGGATGATCTGGTCGAAGCGTTCCGTAAAGGCGTGGATGTATATTCAGCATTTGCATCCCGGCTATACGATTTCGAAGTTACCAAGGCGAATACCACTGAGCGATTCGTTGGCAAGACCTGCATACTGGGCTTAGGTTTCGGGGTAGGTGGAGTAACCTTACAAAATAGCTTGAGTATTGCTGATGTAGATGTTACACTAAATGAGAGTTATAGATATGTAAATACATATCGGACCATCTACCCCTGCATCCCAGCGTTGTGGAGTTTGATGGACAAGAAGGTGATACAGGCTATGGCTGAGGGTGTTAGATTGGAGATTGGATTCAACATACATACCGAGAAAGAAGCCATCGTGTTGCCCAACGGAATGAAGCTCAGGTACCCGAACCTATACCAGAAGCAAGTTGATGGGTACAACAATTGGGTGTATGATTACCGGGGTAACGAGACCACAATTTATGGAGCGAAACTCGTTGAGAACGTAGTACAGGCGCTGGCTCGAATCATTGTATCAGCCGCCGAGGTACGACTTATCAAAGCTGGGTGGTATGCCGTGTTGCAAGTTCACGATGAACTGCTATATGTAATACCCAATGCTAAGGTTGAGATCTTCTCACGAGTACTCCAGAAGATACTGGAACAACCAGTGCCATGGATGCCCGAGCTGCCGGTTGCAGCAGAAGTAGCACATGGCGATACATACGCCGATGCTAAGTAGGAGATCGACGTTGGCTAAAGCATTTTCTTGGAGCTTCTCAGCACTCACTTCATACGAACTGTGTCCCAAGAAATACTGGCACGTGTCACTTGCCAAGGATGTGAAGGAACCACCCAACCAAGCGGGTGAGTATGGGCAAACTGCTCATAAGCATTTTGAAAATCGACTGGTAAAGGATAAGGCTTTACCACTGGACCTGCGTCATCACGAAGAGACGCTAGCAAAATTTACCAATGCCAAGGGAGAGGGCATGGGCGAGCAGAAGCTCGCAATCAACAAGGAGTTTCAACTGACCGGATATTTCGACAATGATGTATGGTGCAGGACGATCATCGACTACTGTAAGGTGTCAGGATCACACGCAATCATAGCGGATTGGAAGTTCGGGAAGACGAAGGAAGACGATTATGATCAGCTCGACCTGATGGCGGCATGTGCGTTTATCGCAATGCCTGAGCTGAACAGCATCACAGCACTGTACTACTGGGCCAAGGACAAGAAGATAGACCCTCAAAAGTATGTACGTGGTGACTGCCCCGGGATATGGAATAACTTCCTGCCCCGGGTAGAGGAACTGGAGTATGCCAAGAAGAATAGTAACTTCCCGGCTACACCAAATTTCCTCTGCAAGAACTGGTGCTGGTGCAAGATGTGTCCTCACTGCGGTGGCTAGAACACCGGAAGGTAAGGTGAAGGACAAGCTCAGGAAGATACTGGGCTTTCATGAGGTGCTCTACTTTATGCCTGTTCAGTCAGGTTACGGAGCACCGGCTTTGGATTACATCTGCTGTCACAAAGGCAGGTACTTCCAGATAGAAGCAAAGGCTGGGCACGGCGTAATGACGAAGCGCCAAGAGACAATCGCCAGAATGGTTGAAGAAGCTGGTGGTCGTGCCTTTTTATTTAACGAAGATCCCGAGACGCGGGAGAGGCTGACAAAATGGTTGGAACAGGATACCGAATAAGCGAACGGCACACGGCAATACTCATGCCGTTTAACCCGTCCGTGATGAACGTAATCCCTCATGCCAAGGAATTGACGCATAAGGGTAAGATCTTCACAGCAGTGAGGCATGCCCCCACTGAGACCAAGCTACTCAACAATCTGGGGATAGAAGTACCCAATCCTATCCTGCACCATTACGACTGGTGTGATACCACCCCATTCGAATCACAGAAAGTAACCGCGGCCCTGATGGTCGCCAACAAACGTGCCTATATCTTAAATGATATGGGTACGGGCAAGACCCGCGCATCCCTGTACGGTACCGACTACCTCATGAAAGTGGGCGAGGTTAAGCGATGCTTGATCATAGCGCCCCTGTCAACGCTCTCGACAGTGTGGGAGCGGGAGATCTTCCAGTGTTTCTCGCACCGGTCTGCTATCTCGCTGCACGGCACCAAGAAGCAACGGGTGAAGAAGCTTGCCGAGGACCACGATTACTACATCATCAACCATGATGGCCTCGAAGTGCTGAAAGAAGAACTGCTAGCACGAGACGATATCGATGCCGTTATCATTGACGAGTTAGCAGTACTGCGTAATTCCAATACCACCCGCTGGAAGACCACCAAGAAAGTCGTGGGCGAGCGCAAGTTTGTATGGGGTATGACCGGCTCACCAACCCCGAAGGGTCCCGAAGACGCCTACGGTCAGGTGAAGCTGCTCACGCCTAAGCGCGTGCCACGGTATTTCAAGGCATGGCAGTCTGAGGTTAGTACCCAGATCACCCCATTCAAGTGGCTACCGAAGCCCTCAGCCAATGATACGGTACACGAGGCCATGAGACCGGCAGTGCGCTACGAACTGGAGGACTGCATTGACTTACCCCCAATCACGGTATCAACCCGTGAGGTGGAAATGTCGCCTGCTCAGAAGCAGGCTTACAAGACCATGAAAGAGGCTTTTTACGCCAATTTCCATGAAGGCGAAATTACGGCACTCAATGCCGGGGTCCAAACCTCGAAATTGCTGCAAATTGGTGCTGGCTTCACCTACGGGCAAAATGAGCTATGTGTTGACCTGCCGCATGAGCCCAGAATCAAGGAATTGCGGGAAATCATCGATAGCACCGAGCACAACGTCATTGTATTCACACCATTCAAGCACTCTGTCGCTTTGCTGGAAAAACAGCTCTCGAAGACCTATACCGTTGCGGCAATATCTGGTGATGTACCGAAAACCCAGCGGGACAAGATATTTAATCGATTCCAGCATGGCAATGACCTGAAAGTGATTGTGGCGCATCCCCAGTGTATGAGCCATGGTCTCACGCTCACAGCAGCAAGTCATATCATCTGGTATTCGCCAACACCGAATCTGGAGACGTATGAACAGGCATCGGCACGGATACGCCGCCCCGGTCAGGATAAGCATACACATATTGTACACCTGCAATCGAGTCCAATCGAAAAGCGGATATACAAGGTATTGGAGCAGCGCGGCAGTATGCAGGAAGCTCTGCTCGATTTATTCCGTGCAGAACTTAAATAATGAGCTACACTATAATGATGTATTTACCTTTTTCACAAAAAATAATTTTGGAGGTTTTTTGACTATGAAACGATTTACCGCGTACCGACACGATATGGACGAGCACCATAACACCCACAACGAAAACCAGAAGAATCCGGAAGGTGAGCCCCAGTACGAAGGCATCATCTTTACCGATGGTTCCTGCGCTATCCGCTGGCTGACTGTATGCAAATCCACCTCTGTGTGGGACAGCTTCGAGACAGCAATGCTCGTACATGGGCACCCCGAATATGGCACTGAGATCGTGTTTCATGACGAACCTGCCGACCTGCCATGGGAAGAACCCCAGATCCAGACACGTAACAAAGCGGGGAACATACTATTATGAGCCAAGCCATGGCGAAAGCCGTTGAAAAATATATCCTGCTGCGCGACGAAAAGAAGCGCATCCAAGACAAGCATAAGGAGGAACTAGCACCCCTCAACGATGCAATGTCCAAGATTGAAAACGCAGTGCAAAAAATCCTGATCAATCAGGGTGCTACCAACAGTAAGACACCAGCTGGCACTGCCTACCTGAGCACAACCAAACGACCAAAGGTAGTTGACTGGTCCGAGTTGAAGCCGTTCTTAATTGAGAACGACTTGTTAGACATGATGACCCGGTCGCTCAGTGCCACCGCGGTCGATGAGTTCTACGAATCAACAGGTGATTTGCCCCCGGGCGTCACCATCACATCTGAAACCAATTGCCGCTTCAAGCGGTAGGAGCAATGCCATGGGCGATTTAGCCAACGTAAAAAATACGCTTCCAGCAGAAATGCAGGACGTTTTCGACGCCGACAGTCTAGCCGGTGATCTATATGATGGAGTCCAAGGAGGATTCGCAGTCATATCTATCCGAGGTTCTCGCTTCCGCATCGCCAAGGCGGGGGAAGAAACTGTCATGCTGAACGAGAAGGATGAACCCATCGGTTCCCTTGAGTGTGTGCTGGTCAAAGCATCACGCAACGTCAGCAAGCTGTACTATGCCAAGTCCTTCGAGGAAGGTGATGATGCAGCACCCGATTGCTGGTCAATCGATGGCATCACGCCTGACCAAGGAGCCACTACACCGCAGTCGAAAAAGTGTGCTACCTGTCCACAAAATGTATGGGGTAGCAAGATCACCCCGGCAGGTAAAAAGACCAAGGCATGTGGTGACAATCGTCGCATCGCTGTCGTCCCTCTGGGTGACATCGCGAACCAACAATACGATGGTGCCATGATGCTCAGAGTACCGGCTGCATCGCTGGCTGATCTGGCCTTGTACGGTAAGGGTATGGCAGGTAAGGGCTTCCCTTATAATGCTATCGGCACGCGCATCGGATTCGATACCAGCGCCAGCTTTCCGAAGCTGACTTTCAAACCGATCCGTCCTCTGACTCAGGAAGAATTGGTGCAGGTTGCTGAGGTAGCAGTGTCCCCGACCGTTCACGCTATTCTTGACGCGCCACCGACTGAGACACCGGTCGAACAAGAACCCGCTGCCGAGCCAGAAGCCGCAGTTTCATTGGACTTCGAGCAGGGAGACGGTGATGACGTTAACGCAGTGACAGCAGAAATGGAAGGCAAGGCACCGCCCAAGAAGAAGGCTGCTACCAAGAAAAAAGCCGCGGCCAAGAAGCCTGAACCTGAGCCAGAACCGGCTGAAGAAGAGGCTGCTGCTGACCCGGTAGAAGAATCACTCGATGATCTGCTGGCGGATCTGGACAGCTTGGGCTAGAGGGTATAAAGTTGGGGGTCCAAACCGGGCCCCCTAACACCCAATAAAAAGAGACTGACAATGCAACTTCGCGAGTTCCTCAAAGCCATACTACCAAGCAAAGGGACATACTACACAGCGCAGCAAGAGCAGACCAAACCCCTCCGACAATTCAAACATGATTCAATCGAAGACGCAGCCCTGAAGTTGCTGGACATGACCAAGTCCCAGAGCAACTGTTACATAGCAACGGGATCATTCAAAAACAAAAGAACGCAAGCCGACTGCCGTGCCAAGAAGGCATGGTACATCGACATCGATTGCAAACCCGGGAAAGATTACGACAGCAAAGCCCTTGCCATGGCAGCGCTGAAGGAAGCACTGAAAGGTGGGCTACCACAACCATCAATCATCATCGATTCAGGCAACGGATTCCATATCTACTGGGTCATTGCCGAAGAGGTGGACGCTGTCCGCTGGCGGGGAGTCGCTGAAATGCTGGACCACGCAGTAGCAGCACTCGGATTGAACGTAGATCCGACCAGTACGAAGGACTCGGCACGAATCTTGCGTGCGCCAGAGACACTCAACTGGAAAGACCCGAAGAGACCCATCCCCTGCGAAGTTAAAATAGACACCCACAAAATTTATTCCTACCCCGCACTATTAAAATTATTTGAACCCTACAAAACTGTAGCTAAGCCATCGAATGTAATTCACATGCCAGTACCTCAAGGCATGCCCGATGATTTATGGGCTGGCTTACCTGAGGGGAAAGCGAACAAGGCACAGGACATGATCGACCAGTGCCCACTGTTCGGAGAGGCCATAGCCACTGGCGGGAAGGAACACCTAGAACCATTGTGGCGTGGGTTGATACAGACCTTAGTCTATGTGGATGACGGTGAGGATTACATCCATGCCATCAGCGACCAGCATCCAGACTACAACCCCCACCACGTAGCCGCTAAATACAAGGCAGCGTTTAATAAAAAGGATGAAGCAGGTCCATACCTCTGCCAGACTTTAGCAAAACACTCAACCACCTGTCAGACCTGCCCTTACTGGGGCACCATCAAGACACCACTCGCGCTATCGTATGGCACGAAAGGTTTACTCCCATACCCATACCGCGACGGAGCCCACGGCGTAGAGCTGTATGATCCGGACGAGGATGAATGGGCTCAGGTTATTAACTACCACGTATCGGACTACCAGATAGCACAATCCGCTAACAGTCCGACCTATGTTAAATTTGTAATGGACGGTGAGCAGATTGACTCCGACATGGTGGTTACGACTGACAATAAATCCCTGAGTGTACTGCTTGCACACCACGGACTCAGTCTCAACGACCCTAATCTACTACAGATGAGGCGACTCATGGTTGCTTGGACACAACAACTCAGGAATAACAGACAAGTGCATGCAGCCACCAGAGAATTTGGCTGGTGCGGTAAAGGCTTTCACTATGGCGGCATCATGTACGCCGCGGATGGTACCGAGACCCCCTCCTTCAAGACCGATGTGAATTTGTACAACATCTTTTCACCGCATGGTGACATAGGACCATGGCAGAAATGTGCCAACCATATCCTGTCCCAACCACGCCATGCTGTCTGGTGCATGCTGGCCGCATCATTTGGATCGCCGCTGATGAAGTTCACAGGGGCCACAGGAGCCGTTCTCTCTGTGGTATCTCAAGATACCGGAACAGGCAAGTCAACGGCTATGCGTGTAGCACAGGGCGTCTGGGGCCATCCCATGAGGGGGATGTTCATGATCGATGACACCACGAACCTCGTTGGCAACCGGATGGGGGTACTGAATAACCTCCCGGGATTCTGGGACGAGGTACGGGAACGTGAACAAGTTCACCAGTTTATTAAGAACATTTTCCGAATGGGTCAGGGGCAGGAGAAGAAACGACTGACCTCCAACATCACCGAGCGGGAGTCAGGCGGCTGGTCAACCATGCTAATCGTCGCATCCAATGAAGCCCTGCGGGATCACATCGAGCAGCAGGTAGGCAACTCCGATGCTGGAGCCGTGCGTGTCTTCGAACTATACGCCGATGCAATACAAGACACGACGATGAACAACGACCAAGCCCAGCATATGTACCTGAAGGTCGAAGAGAATTTCGGTCACGCCGGGGCCAAGTATGCCAAGTGGCTGGCAATGAATAAGGACAAGGCCAAGCAGACAGTGCAAGGGATCGCCAGCAAGCTCAATACTGACCTCAAGGGTACGAGCGACGAGCGTTACTGGATCGCATCCATGTCGTGCATGCTAGCCGGTGCAGCCATTGCCACGAGCTTGGGTATCTGCGCGTTCGATATGAAAGAGTTCAAGGAATACCTGATCAAGGAGTTCCTGAAAATGCGTAGTGAAAAGTACGAGGAATGGGAGACACCACAAGCCAGAAGCATCAAGCTACTGGTACGGTTCTTGCATGAGCACAAAGACCAGACAGTTAAATCCGACCTGATACCCAGCAGGGGCAAGCGGCCCTATAAAATATTCAAGGATGCTTTCAAGCAGCCTGTCGTAGTTCGTGTTGCTACGGACTCAGCAATCGTCCGCATCATCAAAGAAGATTTCAAGGATTGGATGTACGAGCGCATGAAAGGTGCCGGGTATGGACACGTTATCAAGGACCTAGAAAAGATGGGAGCCGTACCTATTAGGGGATCGGTAGATGCTGGCACGAGCTTAGCATCAAGTGGTCGTCAGATGTGCTTGGACTTTCCCATGAACGCACCGTCCTTCAAGGCTGCGTTGAAAGACTGGCTGGACTAGCCTTTAGTATATGGATTCGCCTTCTGTATTTTCTTGCGCTTCATCTGGCTCTTGCTGTGACCGCCCGGGCTCATACCGTGACCTCGATTGGTCGAGGGTTTACCCACCCCAAGGTTACCGGGACTATTGGTACCGCCCTTTGACAGAGGCTTCTTATGGGTCACATCCTTACCGTCACCCTTTGTCACAGCTCCAGTCTTCTCCATGTCCCGACGAGCCTGCTTCCAGACTTTGTTCTTCGCCTTCGATGCTTGAGACCGGCCTTGCCATTGTGCTGATGCTTGCTCTAGTGTTCTGTGCGCCGTGGGTGATCTTACTCCTGCCTTCATCTTAGCCATTACATTCCCAACCCTGATCTCAGTTCCATTTCTCTTAAAGTCATATCGTCAGCACCGAAGCGTAGCTCATCTTCCTTATCCTCACGGCCCGTGCGCTTACGCTCCAAGTGTTCATACGTGATTTCATCTTGTGGATCATTCCGCAGGTTGAATGGGAGGATGTACTCCATTTCGAACTCAACCTCGTTATCAGCTCGGCTCCACCGTTGAATCAACCGTTTCTTTTCGCCCTCGATCTTTTTCCTGTTCCGATCAATGGCACCCATCTGCTCATAGTATCGAGTCATTGGTGCTGGCGTTACACCAAAGAATTGCTGGGTCATATCGAAGGTATCCAGCTCAACTGGTAGCTTTGCACCAGCCCAGTTCGTTGGTCCTTCTATCGGGTACCGGATGGCACCGCGGATAGCGTCCCTGAATCCCTTAGGTGTCAGCTTTTCCAAGCCCTTAAGTATCTCACCATTTTTCAGCATGGTGATGCCATCTGCTATGGTGACACCGGCCCCCATCACCGGCCCCAGTGCTTTTACTACAAACTCAAGAAATGCATCCCGTGCTGAGGACGTATCATTAAGTCCCATCATCATCATGTGTTCCATGCTCACACGTTCACCACCTCCAACACCAAGGGCTGCGGGCACACCTCGTGTTAACATATCACCAGCAAAATCACCGAACATACTTCTCAGGAATATCTCTACCTCAGCATTAACATCCCAGTCCTCTTCGTCTTCAGCAAACCGTAACTCATTAATCGCCCAGAGGATTGCTCTCACCGGCTCAATCATAAGGCCACCCAGTACCCCCGCAGCTGCGGTATGGGTAGCGTGTAAGTACGCAAGGGTTTTAATCCCTTCAGCCCTGTCACCGGGCCTTTCATTCCTGAACGTCTTCACCCAGTTAGTCGCCATCAATGCGTACATGCCTTGGGCATACATCTTGAACATCATGATCGACTTCAGGCCGGGAGGTCCTTTGAAGTAGCGGGGCTTGTTCTGGGTAGAGTAATCAAACTGGGTTTGCAGTATTGCTTCCCCGGCAGCTTCCGTTGCTGCCTCAGTATCACCACCGTTAATCTTCATTTCAGATTCAAACGCAGCTTTAGCTACCACAACCCGGTTCACTACCTCAGCGATTTGCGGCATGGTGCGTGCGATATCCATTGTCTTGTTAACAACCTTGGCACCCAATGCTGCATCGTCCCTGCCAGCTGCTGACTCATACAGTTCCTGCATGAAAGTCGCATCGATAATACCTTGATCTGTCATGACCTTTATCATGTCACCGACTGGTGTCCCTTTGGTGTCTGCCAGCACGAGGTCCAGCATGTTCTCTGGCCCACCGGTCCAGCCAGCTTTGACCTTCCACAATTCCTTCGCTGCTATTTTGCTTACGCCTTTGTATGCCTTGAACAGCTCAGCAGTTCCGGACGCACCGTACTTGCCAGCGAGGTAAGGCCCAGCAACCAGAAGGGGCTGCGACATATTGACTGCTGTGTAAGACGGTGACATCAAGTACCAGACAAAACCTGCCTTGGATAAAAATGCATCGATCCCGGCAGTGGCTCGCTCAGCCAGCTCGGTTTCATTGCGCCGGTAAAGTTCGTTGTACACCTCACCGGCAGCGACTTTGTCTTTGGCCTCAGTTCGAGCAAACTTCTCCAGTGCCTTCATACTCTCGGCTTGCTCGAAGGATGTCTTGACATCAGCCAGCGCCCACGAGCCCGCGAAGGCCCGCTCAGCAAAGCCTCGACGCATTTGAAGTGATGCACCTTTGACCCGGTTACGTTTCAGCTCTGCTTTCTGGAGAGAGTTAGCCAGCAGCATTTCAGTGAACGCTGTCTCCAAAGCCTTGAACTCAGGCGTGCCTTCACCCAGCTTGCCCTTAGCCTGTTGCAGCAGCTTACCTGCACCAGACCCTTCAACATTCTGGTTCGGTGACATCTTCGTATTTTCAACAGCGCCACCAGTACCACGATTAGAAAAACCTCGTTCCGTCAAATCTTTGGCGCGGCCTTTTGCTTCGCGCTTGGTCTCGTAGGTTTCGAAGATCCGCTCTTCCCTGACCACGCGCCAAGTCCCATCGACCTTACTGGTCTTGATCTTATCCAGTGGGTGGCTGGCCTTGAGTGCTTTAGAGGAAGCCAGAGCAGCCTTCCTGTCAGCGAACGGCTCCGACACGGTTTTCCTCACCGCGTCCACAGCATTATCACCGAACCTCCGCAATGGGAAGTAAGGACCCTTGACTTCAGTAGCAAATAGCACGGTGTCAATTGACTGCTTGATATCATCAGCCATGTCACCCATCGGGCTAAAGTCCACATTCTTTATGTCAGCTGGCTCAGTCGCATTAAGGATGGTCTGGTAGTCTGCTGCTGACAACTGGTCTTTAAGTTTGTTCGCTACAGAAATTTTCTCTACGGTTGCCCTACGCATTTCAACACGCTGGTTCTTATAGAACTCACGCACCTGCCGGTACACGCTTCGGGCTTTAGGTGGCAGTGAATTGAATTCATTCCTTGCCGCCTCATGACGATCTCGATTCTTACGAACGACCTGATCACTCTTACCTTTCCAGAGGTGCTTATTCTCCATGTTGTAAAAGGCCAGATCCGGATTGATGTCGTTGAGCGTAGAGTCACGCATCAACTTACTGAGCCTAGTACTTACCGCATAGCCACCCTTCTGGGTTTCAAGCTCACGCCACAGCCTATCGATCTTACCTGCCTTTTGCTGAAGCTCACGTGCAATACGTGTCTTCTCGCGCATAATTTTCTGGTAGTCCTTAAGTAGATTCTTGGCACCTTTTCGGAACTTCCGCGCATGGTTACGAATGATCTGATCCATGGTGCTCAGACCCAGCCTGATCGCAGGGCTGCTATCTTTAAGCTTATCAACAGGGGTTGCACCCCTACCTACGATAAAGTCACCCATCGCTGATACCGTGCCACGGATAGATCGATCAGCAAGTACGCGAGCGCTCTTGTCACCCTGCATCATCATGGCGATTTCGTCAGCACTGGGTGGTCTATCGAAATCAGACTCCTGCCTGATATACCCTGCCGGGTCTCGCTGTGCCTCAGCTACCTCCGTAGGACTCAGGAACAGGTCTTCGCCTAAGGTCAACACCTCAGCCAGAGCTGACTTAGAATCGACTGGTACGCCAAGGAAATCCTGAATGATTTCAATGAACTTGGCCCACAGATTTTGGCCCGGGCCCTTACCTGTCTGGATGCTGGCGAGCAACCTCTGGAACTCTGGATTGGTGAACGCTTCTGCTACGAACTCATCGACATTGGTAAAACCATAGTCCTGAGCCGCGAATTCGCCCCCCTCAGCCTCTAACTCACGAACGACACGCTTCCGTAGCCGTTCCAGTTTCATGGCCGTAGGGTTGTCTGTACGCAGCGCCTCGGTGGTCATGGCATGAATCATTTCATGCATGAATACTTTGGTAGCCCACGGATCACCGAAGACCTTGTCATTCAACCAGATCTCACGGGTGCCATCAACCGCGGTCCTGAAGATACCATTGGTATTCGGACCAGCGGCATCTGTCATTTCCTTATCACTGACTTTTCTGACAGTGATATCACCCACACCGATAGTCTGCATCAGCTCAATGATCGCCCGATAAGGATCAGTCTCACTCAGCTTCTCGTAGATACTGGTAAGCACAGCGTCCGCTGTCATATTGCCACCAGTATCCAGACCTGAACCCATGACCTCTGATGATTTCTCACGGCCCAGCACGATGTCAGTTTTATCTGGATTGTTTATTAAGGCTTTCTCTTGAGCTACGGAGGCATCGAGATTATCCCGCAGCCACTGAGCCGCCTCGTCATTAAGCATTTCGGCATCTGTTTCAGCTTCTTGCTCCTGTACCGCTTGAAGTTCTGGTGAAAGTTCTGGTTCTGGCTCGGTGATACCCAAGGCTTCCTTACCCATGGGGGCCTTAGGTTTCGGCTTTGTCTTTGGCTTCATGGCAGCGGCTAGATCTTTAGACCCCTGCTCCAGCTTCTCTAACCGTGCTTGCTCGTCAGCTTTTTTGGCAGCGGCAATCTCAGCCTTAGTACGCCGTTTCTTTTTCTTGGTGACGACCGGCTTCGCTTTCTTAGCTTTTTCAGCGGCGGCTTTTATTCGAGCTTCCTCTTTGGCCGCAGCCGCCTGCTCACGCTTACGCTGCTCTGCTCTCACCTCCTCACCAATAGTGCGACCACTTTCCTTGGCTCGTTCCCGGGCAGCTATGATCGCAGCTTCTTCCTCAGGGGTATTGAGCTGATCCACAGGAAGCTCCTCTTCAATTTCCTGCTCAGCTGCTACGAATTCCTCAGGAGCAACAGCCTCCTCAGCTTCAACCACTTCCTCGACACTTGGTGTCACGGCTTCAGCACGAGCAGCTACATCACGCTCCCGCATGTCCTCATAAAAATCCTCGACATCACCCTTACGTGCCTTCTCTTCCGCGGTGCGGCGGGGCCTCTTGGTAGTATCGTAGGTAGTCTGCTGCTTGGTCTCCATCCCCGGCACGAGGGTAGGGCCCTCCTGCTCAAGGCGTTGCAGCTCGCGGTTGACCCCCACGTAAAAATCTTCAATGGTCTTCGTCCACCCACCCGGCGGGTTTCCTTTCGACTTGAACCGGCCAGATACAGGCTTAGTGTCCCGGTTGTTCTTGAGCTGCTTCTCGGTCATGTCCATGGTGGGTTCCATCTTGGACACGTTCTTGAGTAGCGCCTTCAGCCCAGAGGTATCAACACCCTCGGCCTTCATCACATCCAGCATTTCCGTCAGTGCTATCCATGCCTGATCAACCAGTGCCTTCTGCTGGATATTACTGGAGCGTTTACGCCCAACACCTTTTTTGCCGGGGCCTTCATAGATGGCGCGGTGCTGATCGACAATAGTCTGGTAGCGGTTCTTGGCCTCTGTTACTGACTGCGTAGGGACACGAGTCTCAGGCTCAACGAAATTAAGCTCTGGCTTATACTCCGCATCCAGCCCTGCTTCTAGATCAGTGACCGGTTCAACCCGCTCCTGAATAACAGCCGCAGCGTCAGCGAGTTCAACGGTGCCGTTAATCTGCTCAGCTAGCTGGTTCGCCTTTGCTTCAACTTCACCCGCTGGATCAACTGAAGCTGTCTGCACCACCACACCATCAGGCCCACGCACGGTGGCGACTGGCGCACCAACAAGCTTACCTTGCCCACCGATATTGGTAGCATCAGCAATAGCTTGTTGTTTAATCTGTTCATTACCTGTGGATATCGCATTGATAACCTCGATAGCTGTTCGGTTACCCTCAGCACCTAGAGGCGTAATCAATGCACCACCATTTGGCAGCTCGACTAGGTTATGCTTGGCCTCATCCAGCTGAACCTGAGCCGCCTGTGTACCGTCAGGTAAGTACACGGCCTTGCGCTCAGTTTCTGGTAAGTCCATGACAGCAACTTGAGCCTGCACGGTTTCATCAGATTCAGGTACGACCTCGGTATCTGGCTGGAGAACAGGCGCGGGCTCAGCAGCGGGCTCTGGCGCGGGCTCAGCAACAGGCGCGGGTTGATCCAAGAGGCCCATTTCCTGAGCCGCGGCCTCGTCCAGATCCAGATCCATTTCTGCTGGAGGTGGCTCTCTAGTAATATCAGGGCCTTGTAGTTCTTCCTGAGCTGGTGCTGAGAACTCATCCTCGAAGTCAGTCTGGGTTGACTCGATGACAGCATCAGCCGTTTCATCAGGTGACGTAGCATCTGGATCAGCAGTCGCATCAACTGCTAATTTCTCAGCAGTCACATCAGCTATGGCACCGGGAGCACCGATAGTTGTACCAACACCAAAACCAACCAAGCCAGCGTGAACTACATCGTTCCAATCAATATTGGCAATCGCTTCTTTTAGCGTCATACCCTCTAACTGATTGGCATCGTAAACACTTTCGAGTATCTCAGTGAGCATTTCTTGCCCACCTTCGCCTAAGGTGGTGTCTATCAGTCTTGAGAATCCTTGACCAGCACCAGCTCTACGAAGGGCAGCTGTAACAGGGAGAGCTTCAGGTAAAGCTTCAGCGAGTAAAGAAAATTTGGCAGCTGCCATCGACTTATCGTGATCACCCTTGGTCTTCTCCATGGTGGTCGCGTACTTGTTACCCGCGACTTGAGCTGACAACAAAGACATAGCCACAGCTGGGCTCTTTGTAATCGCACCTGTTGCCAGAGGGATCATCATGCCTGTGGTGGCTTCGGCAACTTCTAAAAAGTATTTCTCAAGACCTTCGGCGTCATACTGGTTCTCAGGCTTAGACATTTCAATTCTAGCCTCAGAGCGTAGCATCTGGCCTGTCTCTTGCATGGCCTTGCGAACATCACCAGAGATAACTTCATCAGCTACATCGACTACATCTTTGACAACCCCTCCACCGACTTCAGTGGCAAGGTCTAACAGTGGATTGTAGGAGGGAGATAGCCACCCCGGCAATCCGAAAGGACCTTCCTCAGGTGGTACTACCGCCTCAGCTACACCTTCAATGGTAGGGCCTTCCTGCCTCGCTGCCATTTCCATCAAACCACCACCCTGTTGGGCTATGGTCGTTGTGGCTCGGTCTTTTAAGACTCCAAGATTGCTGCGTTCAGCAGGGGGCTCAGCAACAAAAGGTTCCGTAATCGGTGGGGCTGGCTCTGGGGTAGCAGCCTGCTGAAATTGGGCAAAGGGGTTCGTCTCTAAGGATTCTTCCTCCTCTTCAACTACGAACCGTGCAAATGGGTTAGTCGCCATTAGATAGTGTCAGGTAAATACCCAAACTGTTGCCTAAAATATTCCTTCATTTCGTCACTAGGATTACTCCTCAGCAATTCAATCGCCGCCGCTGGTGCAGCAGCCGGTGCAGTGCCCTCCGCTGGAATAGCAGCTTGCTGTTCAGCAGCCGCTGCCGGGGGCGCACCACTTTTAGCTAACTCCTCCCTATCCAGATCATCCCACATATCCATGATCATCTTATACTTTGCCAGCTCACGATCATAAGCATCTTGCGCTGCTGGTGGGATTACATAATCGGGTTTAGCCTCTTTGTACCGCTGGTGCCTAGCCATCTGTTCATCGGCATCGGCAAACGCAGAACTGGCTGTATTCAGGCGTTGCAATATCTCGTTACGCTTCTTGAAGAAGGTAGCTTCATTTTTCTGAGAACCACCCGCAGCGTAGTACTTCGCCTTGGCTTCAGCGAGCTTAACTTCAGCCTCCAGTTTCCTGACCTCAGCCGCACGTTTCATACCACCTTGGAGGTTCTTACGTCCCTCCAGATCCGCCTTCCGTTCTTCCAGCTCCTGCTTCTTCTTATTCAGCTCGTTGTTGACTTTGTTTTGTGCCTTATCCTCGGCAGTGCCTTCACTCAAGCGTGCTTCAGCAGCTTCCCTAACTGCCTGCTCTTCATCAAACTGGCGTGTTTTCTCAGCAGATTCTTCTGCCGCCGCTCGGTTTTCATTGATGGCAGTACTCCATGCTACGGGATCACGAGTCATTTCAACGAACTCAGCTATATCCTGCGCCCCTACTTCCGCGGGTTCACCTTCAGGTTGTCCTGTTTCTTCATCGATAACCTGTACCATTAATGTACCGTTGGGGCCTACCGTGATATCAGCAGTATTGCCATCAGGCATATTGGAATACGCACGTTCAAGCGCACGCGCCGCCGCCTGCGGATTAACCTTCAGCAGCTGCATGGCTTCCTTAGCATCCTTCTCAAACGCCGAGTGCTGAGTTTGAGCGATATGTGCCTGCGCTGCCGCTACGGCTTCGGGCCCCATCTTGCCAGCTTTCTCCATGATGTTATCTTCCCATGACTTCCAATCCTTGGTGGTAGTAGTCATGCGCTTTTGCCCCGCGGCCTGAAGTGCCTCCGCTTCGGTAGCAGGAATCCCCCCGGGAGTATCAGCAAAGTCGGCAGTTTGTTCCGCCAGCATGGCACTCTGCTCGGTGTCACCTACAACACGTTCTGCTTTTTCAGCGTCAGGTATCCCGGCCATAGCCTCACCCAGCTCTTCTTTTTGCTTACGAGTCTGGTAGTCCTGAACCATGCCACCCATCGTCTGAGCGTTCCTCAGGATGTCTGCTGTAGTAGGCGGCTTGAAGTTGCCTTCCGGTATTGCCGCGGCGTAGCTCGATGGCCTCATGTAAGTTTGTGCAACCATATCAATAACTCCTCACGACTGAATTGGGTGGGGGTGGGTACTCCATCCTCGTCACTGGGCCACCCATAGCGTAGCCCTTCTTCATTTCACCACCCTTGTACATGCCATAAACTTCCCTGCTTGTGCGCTGACCTGTATCGCCACCGCCCGGGTAATTACTCACCAGCATTTCCCCACCCTGATACATACCAGCGGGGATCGCTTGCGGTGGGTTAGGCATGCCTTCAGGAGGCACGGCTTCGGGGGGTGGTACCGCCATGGCATCGCCCATAATCTGGGCCTTCTGCTCACGCTCACGGTTCTCGGTCTTAACTTTCTCAATCAGCTTGTCAAAGAACTCAGTGCCTTTACGCCGCACAACTTCCTCTGGTATCACGAACTCGCCATCAGACAGCGCAGCTGGAATAGCATCATCTTTGGGTCCACCGGGACCTTCAATCTCACCACCTTCAGCTATGCCTCCCAGCATACCACCGACAGAAGCACCGATACCCGGCATACCAAACGCAGCACCGATACCGGCACCGGCTAGAGTGCCAAGTGTAGACCCTTGTGACTGTTCCTGTGCTTGTTCTTGCTGGCCTTGCTTGAGTAAGGCACTGGCACCTTGTGTCGCTTGACCAACCGCGTCCCCAAAAATCTGACCAGTATCCATACCCAGCGGCCTATCCCAATCCTGAAGCTCCTGAGCTTGCTGGCCTTGGACGCCTTGCTTCAGGGCTAGACCCCTATTCTCAATGTCGCGCCTTGCCTGAGTGCCAGCGAGTGCTTTTTGTTTCGCTTCCTCAATACGGACACGAGAATCGAGGGCAGCGTTTCGTGTCTGTGAGGGGTCAACACCATAGGACTCTAACCGGCGTAGGGCATTTTCACGGGCAGCATCCATCTGGGATGCGACTTCCGCTTGTGCTTTAGCAGACTCTGATGTTCGCCGTTCTGCGGTATCAAAATCCTGTACCTGCTGGAGATAATCTTCACTGATATCACCGGCAGTTTGCGCCCGACGAACCTGCTGATCCGCGATACCTGAAAGCGCACCTTTACTGCGCTTCCATTTATCAAACTCGAAATCTTCCATTTGCTCTTGGCGTGCACCCCACTTCTTGGCTCGGCCATAGCCACGCTTCATCAACCACTTATTCAGTCTGCTGACATCCTTTGAGCCTGATGGCTTTGATTTCTTACCCATTACGCTGCCTCTTTAAACCTATGCATCTTGAGATAACGACACTCGTCTCTATGCATTGTGAAAATTATTAAATCGCCATCCTCCGCACCTTTTGGAATACGGCACTGTTCCTTAAACCCGAGCTTCTCGTTAAACCTAACGGCCCGGGGGTTACCTGTCGATACCCTTGATGTCAGGTAGGTGAGACCATACGCATTAAAGGGTATGTCGAAAGACAAGAAGAGAAACTGTGGCGTTAACCAGTAGCGCCCGGGCTCACCAGCTGAGTGCATTTCCACCATCACTTCAGAAAACCCATCATACCCAACGACACCAATCAGTTTTTCATTGTCATTATCCCACTGCCCGATGCATGTCATTGAGAGCGTAGGGACATACCCTATCCGTTCACAGAGCCACTGCATCAATCCGTCCTGAGGTTCGGTAATAGTAATAACCATTACGGAATACCCGCCGCGGCTAACCGGTCTTCAATATCTTTAACCCGGGCCTCAAGTGTTTTACCAGAAGCATCTATCGAACCAATGGCAATTAAATCACCCACCGTAGCGAAGCTCTCGCGCACATCCCCCGCTTCCCGAGACTGCACCAACGCCCGTTCCTTCATTGCCCTGACTGTCTTATCAACAGATACCAGAGTTTCTTCAGGCTCAGGTATGGCTGACCAGCCCCGGTTAGGAAAGATACGAAGTATGGCACCACTGGGTTTAGACATCAGCCAACCCCTTCTCTGTCTCAGCTACAGTAATCGAAAATACAGTTCGCAGCCCTCTGACTTCAAACTCCCAGATATCATTTTTAAAACCAGTAGGCAGTTTGAACGATTTCTTGTCATTGATCTGCTCAGCAAATACTAAATCACCATCAGCGTAGGCAATAAACGTAAGGTTCGTACTGCGAATTAAAAGTTGTTGCAGGTCGATCAAAGGTGAACCACCAAGAGATAACCGGTTCTGAGGATCAGTATCATAAGGGGGCGGCAGTGGCTCTTTATATGAGCTACCCAATGCCGCACCACCGATGGGGTTCAGTCGTGTAAGGATACGCTGCTCATTAAAAAGCCTAGCCTCTGCTATGACCATTTCCAGATCAGAAATAATTTCTTCCTGTCCTTCCATATCTACAACAGCGGCACCCATATTACAGGGCTTTCTAAAGTAGAATGTTTTCGACCGCCACTTGTAGGGCACGCGGGCTTCCATGATTGAATCCCAGAAATAGACTACCCCGGCGCGAATAATATAAAGCTCACCAGTACGGTCGTCTGTCTGGACCTGATCTACGTCAGTGAAATAATCCAGCTCGATGAAAGATGAGTTAGGATCTTGTGGGTTAATTACTATACCCTTATCTGAGGCATAAAAACCAAGATACTCATCTTCATACTGTGCTGCTCTCAACGTCTCAGGACTATAGTTATCAACCCATTCGTCCTTGGTCAGTATCTCGTCAGTAGGATTAGTAACACCACTAGCACTCAACAATATCAACCCGTTTTGGCTGGCATACAGAACACCATAAGGCAGTGACACTATGGAGAACGGGCTTAGCCCGGGCTCAGCTGTATTGTTCTTAGTTAGTGTGGTGCTCTCAGGGGAAGTACCTGTTGCAAAATAAGGATGTCCTTTAGTGACGATACCCGCCGACTGCCCAAATACACCAGCACCGATGATTTCATACTGAGCACTCAGATCGTAGCTAGCAGGCCATGCCCAAGGTCGATACGTCTCACTGAAATGAATATTCCTGCCAGCCCATGCCAGAAAAAACCCGTTAGGCATGATGACAGCATTATCAATATCAACCGGCGCAACAGCCCAGTCCTCAGATTCAAGTAAATTATTACGAGCAATTTCATCTGATGGGTTTGTATCGACATAGCTGCTTACGATCAGTGGGATATTGGCAACGAAAAAGAACTCAACCGTGGAGAAGCCAACAACGGTACGGTAAATATTTTTGGTAAGAACTGGCTGCTCTGCTGGGTTCGGTACAGTAGTATCCAGACCACTGAAAGTCCACGTACCATCTTCTTTACCAGTAGCAGTAATCGGAGCAGAAGGTGCGCCCTCTTCCCCGAACGCAGTCACCAGCGTGTAGACGTAGGACCGGTCTTCATCAGGAGCTACACCACCAACTGCAAGAAGAGACCCATTAAGAACAGGAGCAGGAACACCAAGCCAGTAGTAAGGATCTCCGTTACGTAGTCGGGTCAGCGTGTTGTACTCAGGCCGACCACCACCGAATTTGTAGTAGCGATCAAAAGCGTCATTCAAAAGTGGGCCGGGGTACAGGTTAATTTCTGGATTATCAAACCCAACCCAGAGTTCTCCATTCGGTGAGATAGCATCCGGTATACGAAAGGCTTTCTGAATAGTCGGGTCATTGAAATTAAACACCTCGTGCCAATCCCTAATACCGCGCAAGGCACCGCTGCTCAGCTTACAGTTGAAAGCTTCATCCGCTTGGTTGTTAGCCAATAATCGACTACTACGCCGCGGGTACTGGCCTTTGAAATCCTCTATCCTGACACGAGAACCAGTCATGAGTTATGTCCACTCTCCAGTCGCCAGAATAATTACCACCATAATTGCCACAGCAGCCAGCAATCCCTCAAAAATATCGTTGCTTTCACGTGTCATAGCAATGCCCTTATACAAACCAGCGCCGGGATGTTTCGGCCTCTTGTCTCGCTACCACCAGTAAAGCCAGTTTGGTGGCTACCGTTAAAACCCTGACCATCCGTAAGACCATCCGAGTCACCATTCAGAGTACCAATATCACTATGACGGTGGCTCTCAAGCTCATGATCCTGCCAATCAACTGAATCATCAGCACGATCAGGGTCACGACTACTAGCACCCGGGGCACCGCCAGAGTCATTGTTCAAGCCACGAATAAATTCACCCCTGAGATCAGGTATCCGGAAAGTACCAACAGTGTCACCGCTCGAATATTTACCTACACCATTTGCACCACCGTTTGCCTCAGATAGCCATGTAGCATCAGAAACAAGAACCGCTTCAGGAGCACTAGCGTAAGCCCATAAAGCCGGGTAAACAGCACGAATTAACTCGGCACCATTTGCTTCGATTAACCCGACACCGGGGGGTACAGCTTGTGTCGCCGGTAAATACACCAGCTCACCGATACCACCCGCAGCGCCTCCGAGTAGTAACTTCCACCCTTGCCAAATCGCACCAACACGCTCTCGTATCCAGACCTTGCCATTATCAATACCACTAAGACCATCAAGCCTCTGCGTTCCGAATGTGTTATTTGTCCCCATGCTGGTAAGCAGAAAACCATCAGTGGTGAAATCAAGGGGACCACCAACCAGTCCCGTGTTAGTTACGTAGAATCGACTGTTGATTAAAAGATTATCCGCAACCCCGACATATTCCTCGTGGAGGCCGGTAGGTCCGTAACCACCGAAGGTCGTAGGCCATACATTTCTACCAATTTCCCAATCACTTGTAACAAACGGACCCGGTCCATTAGGTAGGATAGCCCGATACATTTCATTATCGGCTTCACGTACTACGAGGTCACCAACAATATAAGTAGTAGTTTCAGAGAAATTCCGAACACCAATAAGGTCTTCGGCATCTTCTGCTACGTTGATAATACCAAGCTGTTTATCAGGGAAATTTACATAAAGCTCACCAGCTTGACGAGTAGCCGCAGCAGGGCGTGCTCCTATGGCTGAACTCCTTAGGATCTTCTGTTTCGGATTTGACATATGTCGTTCCTCACGTGGTATCTACCACGGATTTAGTTTAAATAATTTACCCGACTTTGTTAACCGGTATATCAGCGTACTGACAGCGTTCGATTGCTACCATAACAGGATCAGTCTGCTTGCGAGGTATTGGCGTATCCCGAAGCAAATCAATGATTTGCTGCATCAGCTGTTGTGGCACGATTGCTGCCCGGTAAGTCGCTTGCTGCTGAGGTGGTGGTGCCTTAGCCTCAGGTTTCTTTTCTGGTGCTTCTCCGTTTTTGCCTTTCTCTGCTGGTTCAGTCATGTTTATGCTACTCCTGTGTATGTAGTTAGAGTGGGTAGTGTATCTCTATTCGATACTCACTGCACTAGGGTCTCTAAAGCTTCGAGCCTCTCATTCTGGGCATGATCATCCCCTCGACCAAACTTCTTGGCATCGGCAATTGCATCATCCTGCTTTTTGAGCTTCTCGATGATCTCATTTATCGCCCGGTTTTGTTGCTCATCCATCGTTTCATCAGTCGGCGCACGAACATCACCATCCACAGCATCGATGGCATCATCCTTGCTGAACACATCAAATACTTTCGGGGCTTGAGTCCCAGCTGCGACACCGATAGTCAGCAAAGGTATGATCTTGAGTAGCAACGGGGCATGAGGTAGCAGCAGCTTCGTCCAGTCAAAAGCCCGAACCTTTTTAATCTCGAAATCCTCCAGCTCCTGCCAGCCTTCCGCTCTACGATCTTGTCCGCTTCGTGATTTCATCAGAATCTAAACGTCCCACCGACTATCAGCCAGTTACCAAAGTCCTGCCCTTGCTCTGGAACGAAGGTCACATGGAATAGTGCAGGTACGCTTTTCCATTTTTTACCGAGTTTGGCAGAGTAGGCACCTTCCTCCTCGTCATCAACTTGAAGTGCATAGGTAATCGATCCTTGCCAGTCGGTTGTTGACCAGTCCAGCTCATGTGCTCCTGCGGTCATTGCCAGCGACAGTGCTCTTGACATATCACCCTCACTCAGGCCGTTACTCAGGCACATGCATCCGTCCGTATCACTATTGCTGTAATAATTATTGGTAGTGCTGTTATCAATATCGATATCGTGGCTATGACCACCGTGAGCAAAAACAGCTTCCCACGCAATCAGACACGTGATCAGGATAATCATACCTACGAATATTTTAATCATCATCTTGTTGTCCTTTCGTTCCCGTTTCTCGCCCGGTTTCAGCGGCTTGTTCATCATGTCGCAACCTCCAACATTCCTTCAAAAGTTTCTGCAACTTTCGGGTTAATTTTCTCAGCCGTTTAAGCTCTACTTTCTGTTCCCGCTCCCGCTGGCGTGATCTCATCAACTCCTGTAACAGCGGGTCTGTCACTCATACTTGACTTCATACGGAGGTGAAGCAATCGTAAACGCACCTGACCGGCCATCTTTAGTAACCCGCTCAACGCACTCAATTAAACTGGTGCATTGCCTTGGACCAGTCTCGTCATCATTCATCAGTGTATCGCCATCTGGGCCGACAATCGTAAAGTACCCTTTTCTTGTAATCTCCAACTCATTCCCCCTCACCGGTATTGGTGGTGGCTCTATTGGTGGTGGCTCGTTACCTTCGATGTGGCCGTTGCCATCACCATCGGTATCAACGAGTGTGAAAAATACTTCCTGCGAATCAGCGCTATCAACACCAGCCTCATTGAAAGCCCGCATCTTGCACTTCCAGTCTCCCGGTCCCGCCCACGCCTTAACATACTGGGTATCGGTCGCAGGCAGGATTGCAGGATTGCCGTAGTCGTTTCCTGCATACAGGCACCAGAGCTTGTATCCAGCGAGGTCAGTTAATGGTGAGCCATCAGTATTTTCAGTCGGTGGTACCCATGTCACCGTGTAGCCAGCCAGTGCTGAACTACTAATTACTAACCCGATTAGTAGTAAATTAGTAATTGTCTTCATAGCTTCTCATTCAAAAAGGCCCAAGTAGCAGCGAGAGCAGCGACAACACCACCAGTCCAGAGAATAAGGTGACCAATAATATGCCCACTACGCGAGAGCGCAGCGATGTCTTTCCAGTTGATTTCGAAAACTGGTTCCAGTCTTTCTTCAAGCCGGTCAAGTCGCTTGAGGATATGGGCATGAGTAACTTCCACATCCGCTCCCGCTTGTAAAGGTGTAATATCATCATCGTTCACGTATGTTTCTTCGCCCCCGTAGTTCTCCTCTTGGTGTAGGGGTTGTGGTTAATGAACTTCTTCGCTACCTTCTTAGGTATCCCAATAGTTGACTTGCCCTTCGCCGCGGCATACATAGCTCGTCTCTGTGCTTCGCTTTTAAATGGCATCGTTACTTCCTATTCACCAACCCTGAGACTAAGGCAGCAAGACCAGAAGGCTGTGGGTTACCACCAGCAGCTTCGAGCTTCTGCTTATGCTCTTGTTTGAGTACACCAAAATAAGCCTGAAGCAACACTACGAGAGGGCCAATCGCTGCCAGCAGGAAAGGCCAACCGTCCGTGATGGTCTTGACCATATCCGTGTCAGCTTTATATATGCCGTATGACCAGAGACATACAGTCACCACAATGGTGAAAGCAATGACATGGAATGAGTGCTTCGCTATGTACGGTCTCGTGGTATGAGGATTTTTAGCATCAGACTCCAGCATTGTGCGAACCGTCTGATTAGATTCTTTGATCTGGGTAAGCTCGACATCGAACTCCTTTTCCATAAGTTGTGCTCGACTCTCAGCAGGTAGGCTATCAACCGCTGCCTGCATCTGAGTACCCGTTGCATTAGCTGGAAGTTTTTTATCATCAGGTAAGAACTCATTAACTGCACCGATTAATAACCCGGCACCGGGGACGGTGGCGCTGATCAATCCCGTACCAACTGTTTTAACTATATCCCAGAGCTTCATTTCTTCTCTCCGATAGTAAACTTTTGCATTCGGTTGCCTTTAGCTTTCCATGAGACATGCACCCATCCAGAATCAGGAACACCCTTTACAGGGTACTCACGTATGAGCTGATCATATTCACAATTATCAGCAATCCAATCAAACAGATCATCGTTAGTAATACTAGCGACTTCAATATCAGCCGCCGCTCCTTCGGGGTGGCTTTTGCGTGCAAAGTACTTATCCCACGAAGTACGGTACGTAGGATTGAGTCCGTTCTCCTCGCACCAGTTAATGAACGCTTTCTTGGTGATGACCTTTTCAAGCGGTTCTCCTCGGAACCACGAATTAACCTTGGTTGATCCGTGTGTGTCCCGAATAGGCTGCAAGATGTTCAGGGTCAGACCCTGAGCATTTTCCTGCACTTCCTCATCGTCGCTTTCATTATCGATCTCCAGCCTACTGGCAGTTTCGCTTTTCCATACCTCGTACCATTTAAAATTTAAACAGTCAGGATGGACTTGTGCTAGTGGATTAGGTCTCATTACGTATCCGCGTTACCTGCATTAATGTCGTCAGTGTAGTCAGTAATTGCTTCTGCTCTGGTACGGGTATTCGTTGCCAGATAATTAGCTGGCAGAGTGTTCAAACGGTTAGCGGCATTGCCACCAGTTGACTGCACCGTTTCCAGCGCACTCTGAATCTGGAGAATCCGAGTGATGATGTAGTTATCCCTCTTATTGAACAGCTCAACTATCTCGCGAAACTGGATTCCTTCTAAGCCAGCATTAGAAGCATCAGCGGGGACAGTCGTGGCATCAATAGCATCTTGTTGGTTATTCGTAGTTTGAGCTGCCTCAATTGCAGCGTTAACTACAGCCTTTTCTACTGGTGTCATTTCAGTAACAACATCCCCAGCGATGTTCCAGTAGATCGAGTTCGGTTCCTGCGGCAATACGCCAGACAAATCTGGATTGATAATCCAATCCAGCGGATCGAAGGCAGGCGTATTTACGCTCTGCAAATACTGCTTCGTTGTCCTATTCAGTACGTCAGCCATTAAACATTTCTCCTGTATCTGAGTCCCGCATCATAATTGTGTGTCGGCGTACCAGTGATGCTTGAGGCATGAAGTGCTTGAACCTGTTCATACAGGGTCGCCACTGTTTGACCTTCCACGCCACCATTCATATGGTAGAGCAAGCTATCAGCGACAATGCCATCCGTTCCCCTACAGGCAAACAGTGTTTGAATCTCGCCAGCCGATAGCGCTCGATCAAATACCCGAAAGTTTGCAACAACACCATTCCACCCCTGTCCAGCACCGCCGGGGGACACGCCAATGTTATTAAGGCCATTCTGTGCTCCCGAAAAACTAGCTGATAGATTAGAACTAACCTGTACTCCATCGACATAACCAAATCGATCACCATTAGTTACATCCTGCACGAACACAACATGAGTAAACTGACCAATCGGATTAAGTGTCACCGTGATTAGTGTGCCTGATTGTAGATGGTCACTCGTCAGTACCAGTGAGCCACTCGAAGATCGAGACTCCCACCCACCAGTATTACCACCCGGTCGCCGGTTACCGCTAGTGCTGTCCACACGCAGGGTCATTTCAACTGTATGATCTGAACTGGCACGGTTGTAGTTGGCTATCGTAGTAGCCCACTCACTGCCATTCATTGCCATACCCATTATCTGAACTCGATTGTTACCGATAGCAGAGCCAGATCACCTACCAGTGTGTCACCACCAGCATTGGCATCCCGGCTCAGTTGCATTTGATAAATCTCACCCGCGGTCAGCCCCCAAGAGGCCAAAGTGCCGGGGCTGAAAGTTTCGGTATAAACAAAATTCTCATTTGCCGGTAAGTTAATATCGGACAGTGCATTAGTAGACCATGCTGCTACCGCGGTACCATCACCAATCGCCCGTTTATGTAATACCATCACAGCGTTTTGTAAGGTGACACCACTCTCGCGCCTTGCATGGGTCACTACGCGCATAAACTTCGCTTGCTCCGGTACCTTGACGATAAAGCCGATAGCCTCGTCAGTGCCATCGTCGAAGAGCCTGACCGTCAATGCGTCATTGTTCGAGTCAGCCGAAGCAGGTGCGCCGACATTGACGTTCCAGTTACCACCAACCGTGTACTCAACCTGATCCGCAAAGAAGTCATAAATCTTGAGTGGGATCGCCTCACCTGCATAGCGCATCACGCCTTCTTGGGTATTAATATCCTCACGACCTGCAACCGCGGTGAATTGGTTATCAACACCGTAGGCAATACCGTTATCGATAATTGTCTGCGCGTAGGTTTTACCCTGAATCATCTGGCCGATGTCAGCATGAACTTCGAGGATAGTGAGCGAGTCATCCTGATCTGCGATATGTAGAGATATATCACCATCGACCTCGCCCGCCATGATCCGCACACCGTTACCGGTTGCCCTGCCTTGTACTGTAAGCGGGTAGGTGTTATCAGGAGTGATGCCTGTGCCAGCCTGAAAGTCAAGCTGCAAGAATCCAGTGGCTTCATCAGCATCAAACAGGATACGCGGCACCTCGCTGGCAGAGCCATCGAGCATACGCAAGATACCTTGATTACTGCCGCCCGTATTCAGCTCCATACAGCCATTGCTGGTACCACCAATGAAACGGAATATCTCGCCGCTTACAGTGGTGTTTGTGATGAACAAGACAGGACCAGCAACACCTGCCTCAATGGTGACTACGCCTGAATCATCGTAGGTGAATACTCCAGCAGTCTCGCCTTGAATCAGCGTACCGGTCGCACCGTCGAATCGGACAACCTGATTATCGGTTGAGGAGCCGGGGCCGACTACATCACCACCACCAGCAATCGAAGCCCACGTACCGTCACCTCTCCAGTAGGTCGAAGCACTGGCACCTGTGCCGCCATTCAGATTACCTACCGGGAGATCCCCGGTGATGTCTGTTGCGAGGTCAATTGGGTCTACCTGAATATCTTGACCAACAAGCGTCAGGTAAGTACCTGTGCCTGACAGGGTGACAGGAGTACTGTTATCTGTTCCCGCCACATCAACATTAAGAGTAGTTCGTGCTGTGGCAGCGTCAACATCATCAACTAAACTCGCACCGAAAGTTGAAATCGTAGTGTTAGCAGGGAGGCTGAAAGTATCCAGATCAGCATCGAGGCTTGGGATATCTGACAGGGTTATCGGGTCAACCTGTATGTCCTGCCCGACAAGTGTTAGATAGGTCCCGGTTCCTGACAGGGTGACAGGAACACTGTTATCGGTACCTGCTGGATCAACACCCAAGGTAGTCCGTGCTGTAGCAGCATCAGCATCATCTACCAGTGTCGCACCGAAAGCAGATATCGTGGTACTGGCTGGTAAACTGAACGTCTCCAGATTCGTATTAAGCGCACCGACATCCAAGCCATCCACTGTTCCCGGGGTTGCGATATTGCCTGAATCATCAATCGTAACAAGGCTATCTTGGATCAGCTTACCGGTCGCAGTATCGTATCTGGCGATTGCTTCATCGGTCGCACCGGCTGGCCCAACGACATCACCGCCCGCAGGGACAAGATCCAAAATATCCTGAATGGTGAAACGCAGGTTTGAGGCAGTGCCATCATCAACCGCAACCTCATCAGTCGCATCGAGCGTAACACCGGCAGCGAGATTGCTGATGTCCAGTGACCAGTCAACCTGATCCACGCCGGGGGTGCCTGAGTTAGTTGCATCGACACTAATACCACCATTGTTAACCAGACCTTTGAACAGGACTTGCTCAAACGTGCTTGATGCCAGCGTAGTACCTGTATCACCTTGAATAGCACCATAGGCATTGAGGGTTGCATTAATGTCAGTGAGTTCTATAGGGTCAACTTGGATGTCCTGCCCGACAAGCGTGAGGTAAGTGCCTGTTCCTGAGAGCGTGACAGGAGTACTGTTATCTGTCCCTGCTACGTCAACATTAAGGGTGCCCCTTGCTGTAGCGGCATCAGCATCATCTATCAGTGTCGCACCGAAAGCGCTAATCGTAGTGCTAGCCGGTAAGCTGAACGTCTCCAGATCAGTATCGAGAGCACCAACATCTAAGCCATCTACGGTACCCGGCGTGCTGATATTTCCTGATCCATCTACCGTAACCAGAGAATCCTGAATCAGCTTACCGCTGACACCATCGTACAGGGCGATTGCCGTATCAGTCGCACTCGCAGGGCCGACAACATCACCGGTACCAACCGCATCAACCGTAAGCAGGAATAGGCAAGAGCAGTCTTGATTGTTCTGGTAGAGCGTATCTGAGTTGACGACCGTAACAGGAACTGTCCACCAGCCACCGTTGTCAGTGGGTGCGCCAGACACTTGGAACAGAGCAGCCCTCGTTGCATCATTAGCCTGCTGAACATAAATCCTATTACCAGTCTGCAAGAAGCCCAGCAAGGTGCTCGCATCGAAGTTCTGATTGGTCGTATCGTTGAAGTAAAGCGCAGTGATACTCGCCATCGTGGCGTTATTCGCGGAGAATCTTTTATTGCCGGGATCAGCCGCGGCAGTCGCCGTATTAAAATTCCACGAACCACTGACAGTTCCGCCACCACTGGTAACGGTAACAACACCATTTTCATCGATAGTGGCATCGCCAGACATAGTGACATTGACAAACCCGGGCTCAGGGGTTGCCGCTGAATCGTAAACATATATCTGCCCATTAATCGGAGTACCGACAATCTCAAATGGGGGTGCCGGGGTTGTAACTGTACCGAGGTGAGCTGCAACAACGGCATCAAGAGCTGTCTGCTCTGGGCCAGTCAGTGCTGGTTCGAAGGTAAAAGTAACCCCAGTTGGAGCACCGGCAGGTGTCTTTTCACTATATTCCAGCTTGGTAGCGAGGCCGGGATCAGCATCGCGAGTTTCCATTTCCAGCGAAAACAAGTCAGCATCAGTGCCACCTTGGGCTACGAACGCGGAAAATAGATAAAATTCTGTAGCCATTAAGTGAGCCTCCTGACTTCGAGCCGCCTACGTCGAACCTCACCAGTTGTGCCAGTCAGTGGGAAAAAATCAATCGTTAGGGAATGAGCGCCAGCCGTAAGGTTGACCTCGCGCATACCTGAAACAGGTGCTTCGACGGTCACACCAATTGGAATTGCAATATCGTTAAATGCCTGATCAGCTGCGTCGAGTTGTACTCGGGTTCGGGTAATCGAATTAACCGTATCATTCTTAGTCTCGAAGTACCACTTGATTAGATAATCGCCCGCTGCCGGGGTAGTGAAATTCAGTGTCAGCGCATTAACAAATGCCGCCGCGGTCGTAGTAGTTGACCCTTCCGTTTCCGCATAGTCGGAGTATTCTAAAATACTGGTACCAACGGGTGTCCAGACAACCCCATCATTCTGATACAGAGAATCGAGGTCGGTATCGTAGACGACCAAACCCTCAACATCAGTCAGGCCGGTACGCTGTGCCGTAGTCAGCCTTGGGAATAAGATACCACCGTTCGTTCCTTGGAAGTCAGCGATTGCAGTATCGGCGGTGTCACTGAGTACCAGTTTCGTAGCATCGGCAGCTCTGAGAACTAGGTCACCAAGATGAGCAATAACGCGCAACTCATTAGCGGAATCGACATAGATTATTTCAGCTACCTCTACCGCAGCCTGATCCATGATGAGTGTAGGATTACCAGTTGCACTCGCAGAAATCGAGACTTCTGGCGATGAGACTGTACCATCACCAACAGTTAAGTGATGATTTGCGCCACCCCAATCAAGAGCAGGATCGGCACCAAATGCACCAGCACTGTTAAACTGGATCTGACCATCTATGCCAGCAGGAGTACCAGCAGGAGCAGAATAGTTACCAGTTTCATCAAGGTAGTTAGTAGCCGCACCAGCATTGCTGAGGGTTACACCATTGACGGAAGTTCCTGTAATCGCTGCATCAAGATTGACAATCGGGTTAACAGGGTCAGTCGCATCAACACTGATGTTGGTACCACCAACTACAGAGTCAACTTGCCCACTACCAACGGGTGTCGCCCACGTACCATCGCCGCGCCAGAACGTAGTGGCACTCGCGCCAGTTCCACCGTTGAGATTAGCTACCGGTAAATCGCCAGTGATATCAGTAGTCAGGTCAATCGGATCTACTTGAATATCCTGCCCAACGAGGGTCAGATAAGTCCCTGTTCCTGAGAGCGTGACATTAGTGCTGTTATCCGTCCCTGCAACATCGACGTTAAGGGTACCCCTTGCTGTTGCGGCATCAGCATCATCGATTAGTGTGGCACCGAAAGCTGAAATCGTAGTACTGGCTGGTAAGCTGAACGTCTCCAGATCAGTATCCAGTGCACCGACATCCAAACCATCTATGGTGCCCGGGGTTGCGATGTTGCCTGAGTCGTCAATTGTGACAAGGCTATCCTGAATCAGCTTACCAGTTGCGGTGTCATATCTAGCAACCGCTTCATCAGTCGCACCTGCGGGGCCAACTACATCACCGCCAGCGGGAACAGCTTCAAGTGAGATCAGACCGGTACCGAAGTCATACGTCAGAACAAAGTTATCTTGTCCAACTCCGACAGTTTGATCTGCATCAAATTGAAAATTACCGAGATTAATATCTTGAGCGTTAAGGTTTATTGTGCCCGTACTTTGAGCATTGAGAGTCAAGACATTGAGATTGGTATTCCCCAGAACCAGAGAGCTGACTGTCGTACCAGCGGCACGCTCAGCAACTAAAAGATCGTCAAAGGAATTATAGGCATCATTAGCTGAGCGAAGTTTGAACTCAATGCCATTAAGATTGAATTCCCAGTTTTTCTCGTCAAGAGGTCGGCTGGTATCCTCGAAGCGCAGACTCTGGGAGGCACCAGCATTAGTTAATACTAGGTCACCAGCGGTAATGGTTGCCACTGATCCGTCATATGTGAAATTAGCACTGCCTTCTATATCGTTTGCAGTTGCAGCACCTACAGCAATTTGGTTATCAGTTATCGAGCCACCAATAAACGTTCCTGCTGGAGCATTGAGAATGGTTTCAGCACCCAGTTCATCAACAAACACAAGTTCCTGCGGATCGGTATCTCGGACGTATAACTGACCAAACAAAAGCTCGTCATCAAAACCGTCAATTGACTGCTGACGAAAACGCACCCCGCGCTCGAATGTAGTTCCCTCGCGGTTAAGGGTTTGCTGCACGACATTATCAGCTAATAGCTGTAACAGGCTGGTCGTATCACTGCCTGCTACCTTGGCACCGACTTGCAAAATATCGTTCGTCGGAAAGAACTGGATTCCCGCCATTTGGATGCCAGCATGGTAAAAGAAGATAGAGCCGACACCGAGATTACCCGCTACCTGATCGAGTATTATCTGCGGATTCCGCGCTGCCGTGGCATCAACCGTTAACGTCCGGTCAAATCCAGATTCGGTATATGTCAATTCCGGCCCTGCGCCGAATGAACCAGAGTCGTTATATTGGATTTGGGTATCTGCACCAGCAGGGGCACCACCACCGGTATCAGTCAGGTCAAATTCGACGCCTGACTCAGTAGTAAATTTAATGTGCTCGTCAGCTGAATCTACCCAGAGTTGACCATAGGTAGGTCTATCAGCAATCGAAGCAGCTCGCTCCAAAATGAAGATCGGCTGATTAAGCTCAATGGCACCGGTCTCCAGCGCCATGACTTTCGTGCCGTTGGGGATATCAAATTCAAGCTGACCAGCAGTGTCATCCCATCTTGCTATTGCGCTCTCAACACCAGCGGTACGCCACGTGTGCTTACCGATACCACCTACCGGTGCGCTGACTGAAATCTCTGGTTGTGACAACCCAGCATCGCCTACAACGAACTGGTCAATGGTAGGGTTAAATGTTAATGCTGGGTTAGCATCAAAAGCACCGAGAGTGTTGTACTGGATCTGGTTTGATGAACCAGCAGCAGCACCACCAGCAGCTGCTTCAAGCGATATCAGACCAGTGCCAAAGTCATAGGTTAATACGAAATTGTCCTGACCGGCACCGACAGTCTGATCAGCATCGAAAGCGAAATTGCCCAGATTAACAAGGTCGGTATTTAGCGTTATGAAGTTTTGCGCTACCCACTCGATATCGTCTACCTGTATACCGACACCGGTACCGCTGCGCTGAACCTTTTCGTAGTAAATATTAATGAGCTGGTCGTCGGTCGAGATTTGTCGCTCTTGCCAGCTTCCAGTAACATGCGTTCTGAATACTTTCTGATCCAGAGGACGCCCAGTTTCCGACAAGACAATCGTAGGCTGAGTACCAGCCATGAACAGCTTAGCAGTGCCAGACTCGAAGGTAAGATCAGCACTACCCTCGATGTCGTTAGCAGTTGCCGCACCAACAGCCAGTTGATTGTCAGCAATCGAACCACCGATACCACCGCCACCAGTAGCAGCTTCAAGTGAAATTAATCCAGTACCCTGATCGTAGGTCAGTACAAAATTATCCTGACCCGCACCGATAGTCTGGTCGGCGTCGAACGCCATGGTCCCCAAAGTAGCAACGCGGGTGCTGAAATTACCACCGATTAAAGGCGTATCAGTTGCCGACTGATCGATATACAACCGATTAGAAAGGTTAAATGTTGCGGGGCCTGCAAGTGGGCCAATTGCAACATTGTTATCACCTGATGCCCCGAAGTTACCACTGAAATAACCAACGGCTACATTTCGTTCACCACCTTGGGTCAGCGCCAGATAACCAATACCGGTGTTCTCATCGCCAAGCACACTGGTAGAACCTGATGATCCACCGACGAAAGTGTTATTGTCATTGTTGCTTAAAGACGAGCCAGCTGAATTACCGATACCGATGTTACGGTCACCGTTATTCATCCCGCTCAAAGCACCGGAGCCGACACCGGTATTGAGGGACGCACCCGACATGGTAACTGCGCCAACATTGTTACCGACAAAGGTATTGTTCTGCGCCGTTCCAAGGTTCGGCGAATTCATAGTATTGTGGCCGACAACAACATTGCCACCGACTGATAGTATGCCGCCGCCAGAATCGTTTAATGAATTATTACCTATGGCAATATTGAGGTCTGACGTAAGTAGTGCTGTACCTGCGTTTTCACCCAGTAGGATATTGTCTGAACCGGTAGTTAAACTCGCTCCCGCTCCATCCATTGCAACATAGTTATGAGTACCAGTACCAGCAAATAAGGAAGCACCGTATAAGTTATTATTCGCATCTTCTGTGAATACCCCACTACCGCCAGCTAACCCAAGTTGGAAATCTGTACCGGCATCGTCGGTGAACCATAATGTATTTGGTGTTCCATCCAATACCCATAGTTGGCCGTACCCACCTACGTCAATATCAGCAGCTGCTTTCTCTTCCATGTAAATTGACGCGCCGTTTGCCATTATTAACGCGCCAGCTGCTGTACCAAAGGACCCAGTATTACCTTCAACTATAACGGGAGTATTAAAATCATCGAGGAATTCAACTGCTCCCTCATCAGCTTTCAGGGTGAGAATACTGCCTTCAAGTCCCGCGGCATCCCTACCATAAATACGAATTTCACCACCCCAAACTTCACTTCTAATCTGAAGCTCGTTATCGATATCGAAACCAATTCTTGCATAGCGATTAGCATCGAGTGATTCAATATTGAACCACGCCTCAATTGGGTCAGCAGCTGTTGGATCTCCGATACCACCGGAGCGTAAATTAATCTCCCCCTGTAAAGCCTCGAAGAAAATATCGCCAGCATTATCAAGCAGGAGTTGATCCGTCTGCCATTCCATGGAGCTGGTGCCATCACCAACGCTAAAAATCCCAGTAGCATCATCATAGGTAAAATTAGCATTGGCACCGAAAGCAGAGCCGCCATCGTTAAAAATAACCTGTGTATCAGCGCCGGGTGGAGGTGCTGCAAGGTTCGGTACGACTGTCCAGTTACCAGCAAAAGTGGTCGTACTGGGGGTATCGACTAAAGCAATTAGTAGATCACCGACAATGAAAGCCTGTCCGTCTACCGTCCCTGCGACCGAACAGTTGAACCAGTCTCCCTGACTACTGGTTACAGGGAAGGTACCAATTGAAGCGTCAAACGTGCCTTGGTACTCGCCAAACTGAGCAGCGGAGGGGACAGAATAACTCCCTGTCTCATCAAGATAGCTAGTCGCCGCACCGGCAGTGCTGAGAGTTACCCCGTTGACGGAGGTACCCGTGATCGCAGCATCGAGATTGACAATCGGATTAATAGGATCAGTAGCATCAACATTGATATTTGTGCCACCGATTACAGTATTTACTTGTCCTCCACCACCGCCACCGGTCCCCATGTAAGCAATGACGTACATGGTGTAGACGTTACGTGGGCGGGTTTCGTTACCGCCTGTAAAAGCAGTGTTACGGCCCTGCGCGGTGCTACGTTGGTCTGGAGCACCACCGTTATCAGTAAATCCGCCAATATTTTGTTGTGCCGTAAAACTATGTCGATGTGATTCAAGTTGATCAGCCTGCTTGGTACCAACATTATCACCAGTAGTTCCATCACCCCGGTCAGTACGCGAGCCAGAATCAGGATCGTTGCCTGCTCCATTATCCCAGCCACGCAGGAATTCACCCCTGTAGTCAGGCAAGTTAAAGGTCGCACCAGCGCCACCATAGGTGTAACCAATGACAGCGAACAGGGCGGCATAAACTGTGGTATCTACGCCTGAACCATCACACTCAAGAAAGCCGGTTGGTGGGGTGTCAGTAGTCCAAGGAATGACACCACCAATTGGAAGGCTACCGCCCCCACCACCGCCAAGGTCACTAATCGTCAAGACGCGCTCGAAACCTGCGCCAGTAGAAAGATTGTTAACTTCCAAACCGCCAGCGGTATCCGCCAGCGTTCGCGCTACTTGAGTCTTAGCAGGGCCGGTATTATTGTAGAAAATCCATTGGCCGACACTTTCATCCCACATGCCTGCGATAACGCCATCTGATCCAAACTGTACATCGCCGGGGGCAGTCGGATGGTTCTGTCCATACATGGCGACCTGACCGCCTTCGTTGAAGTCAGCACCACCAGCAAGAGTCAATCCACCAATAGTTCCGACTCGCGTTATCTTCGGAAAGCTGGTAGTGGCCACGCCTAGCTTGATGTGCGGGGCGGCGTTATTGATATTCAGATTTGCAGCACTGTAGGTTAGCTCCGTACCGCTCCATGTTAGATCAGCAATGCCACCAAACACACCAGCGTTATTGAACTGTAATTGAGTATCTGCACCGCCCGGGATACCGGCACCACCGGTATCAGTCAAATCGTAATCAGTACCCGCAGGGTCTGTGTAGATCAGCTTCTGATCTGAACTCCGCATCCATATTTCACCCTTAGTAATATCAAGGGGAAAGGCATGGTCAGCACGTTCTTCGAGTCGATAGCCACCATCGCGCAAATCCAGACCGGTCGCATCGAAGAAAGCCGCGGCAGTATTGTTCGCGAATATCCTTACGCTGGCATCACCCTCGATCCGGAATGAGTCATCAGAATCGAGGTACGTAATGATGCCTTTGATATCACCAGCTTGCTCGAAGTACAGTCTTGGATCACCAGCGGCAGCGGCGTCTATATGCAGAATCGGGTTACCTAACGGGCCCGGGCCGAGCGTCAGTTCTCCTAAAGTTATGTTGTATCGTAGGTCTGTAACACCTTCAAAAAGACCGGCATTATTAAACTGGACAGTGGTATCAGCACCGCCGATCTTATTCAGTTCGATCTGGTTGGCGAATTCATCCAGAGTACCCATGGTGACTCTGTTTTCCACAACATCATTAGTAGCGAAAGCTTCAGCTGTTGTACCACCAACAGCTCGGGTCACAGTTAGTACATTTCCTGTTACGTCAGTGACGATAACTACTTCTGATACGAATACCCCCGCAACCTGTTTTTCAAATACCGCGTAGAAATATTCAGCACCTGCAATAGGTGGGAAGGTCGAAGCATCATCGACTGTTACTGTTGTATCCGCAGGAGCAACTGGGGCGGCAAATACCGCTCGCCCAAAATTGACAAACTGCGTGTTACTGGTATTGGGCATTAGAAGGTGCCTGAATCAATAAATTCGTCAAGGAACCCGGCAGTGGCGCGAAGCTCTACCCGGGAACCTAATGCATAATCTTGAGCTATGGTGCCTTCCTCTCCACGAGTCACTGTCAAAGTATCGGTGGAACGCTCAGTCAAGTGGACTACCTCTTTGACACCGCTAACATCCTCAAGAACAAGAACGGAATATTGAACGCCTGCAATCGGGTTCGGAAAAAACTGGCCTTGTCCGACATCCAATACAATAGTGGTGTCCGCGGCTAGTATGGGAACTGCCATGGTGCCTGACGCAAAATTGTTATAAATGACCTCCATTAAATCTCCTCCACAACGAACTCAAGTTCGTCCTGCCAAATTTGTCCGTCAGTAGTTTGAACCGTAACTTCCACTTTATAGCGCTCTCCGTCTTCTCCACCTCCACAAAAGATAACAACTGTTCGAAGTGAGGTACCAATACCAGCGCTGTTGATGACGAATGGTGTTGTTGTCACGGGCGTAACAACAGTGCCATTAATCGCGGCTAGTATGTTGGGGTCTTGTAACCTCTCTGTGTAGTCAATCGTAAACTTACGATTCTCAGCAGGTTGCATGAAAAATCTATCCAGTAACATTACGCTGCCTCTTTATCGCAGGAAGGCCATGGCCTTGTAGGATTAACATCAGGATTGGGGTTAGTGCCTGCTTCATCTGATAATGGATAAGCGTAGGCGGTATCGTGGTACGCACAGGCTGCGATATCCGAATAATAAATACCAACAGCAACGCAGGTACCATCAGGTTCACCAGAATCAATTAATACTGATGACGGATAAAGTATGGTTGTCGGTCCCCAGAAAACAGTGATTAACTGTATTTCTTTATCGCACCGCCGCCCCGCTATCGGGGTACAACCAGCAATTATTTTGGAACCAATACTCATAGCTGAAAGAAAGCACCGCCCGGTCCACCCGGGGTTAATGCGTAGTCGTTACCAACAGGTTGAAATGTAAAACCGATAACCTCATCCATAAAGGCAATCAAAGAGCCATCTGAAAATCGATACAAAATTGCGACTGCAACGGTCAAGGGATCAGTCAGATTGGTATAAACAGAAGGTCCTGCAATAGCGAATCCGTCAGCTACTGATCGTGATGTCAACGTAGAGCCGGGATCTATTTGGGGTCCTGCAAGCTCTGAAATATTGACATGCAGCGGATCATAGATCGTCGTTGCGTCATACAATGCCACACGAATATCATCAACAAGCCAATTAAGCTGCTTCGTTAATATTAACTCCTTGAAATTAAAGTACAGTGCATTCAAATGAACGAGTCCCCAATACGCTGCTTAGCAAAATCTGGAAACGCCCAAGCCTGAGCGTCAGTAAATTTACCATCGGCAATTGCACGAGCACGTTTGATGTGGTTTCGAAATTTCCTAGCATGCATCGTACCCATCGAAGGATTACTCCATGGCTTCGATATCATCATCATGCACTTACCACAAACACCATCAATAAGGGCTTCCCGCCAGTGCGTCCAGAAAACTTCAGGCAGGCGGATATTAGGGCCCAGAGGGATGATCGATACATCCGCTAAATAAGCATCATCCCAGTCTTGTGTTGGTATCGGATTAAGAGAAATACACCCCGGTGCCTCCATAATATACGCAGTGGGTTGGTCACCAGTTGGGCGCAAATATGGGATTGAGGCACCGGGCGTCAGTAGTTTATTAGTACTCGGGTTAGAACTAAAGGTTAATGCATAAACATAACCAATCCGAGTATTACCCGGTAGCGGGTCAAGGAAGATTTTAGGGTTATCCGCTTTGCTACTTAAGGGACCTATAATCTCAACCCATGCACGGCCATCCTCACAGAATTCACGTAAGGTTGAAGCGAACATGACCAGTAAAAATTCTTCAGTTATCCCCGGCAGCATAGGCATCAGGTACTGGAACCAATCCTCTGGTTGGTACTGCTTACTCATCGGCTAAGGCTCCTCGACTCAGTATTGTCAGAACCAAAAGCCCGTAACAGTAAAGCAGCACGACCGTCTACGGTGTACTCGTCGTCTTTGAGTTCAGCATAACCAGCGACAAAATAGATTAAACCCTGATAGAACATCGGGTTGATAGGGATGTTTGCTGCGAGATCCCCGGGCGTGTCATCATATTCAGGCAGGTCAACGCCGTATTGACCAAGCCACGCATCAGGGCGAATACGTTTTAATTCATAAAGGGAATTATTGAGGAAGCTCAATAAATCCAACGTAGGATTGCGGTATGGCTCTACCTCATCCTGTAATATCCTACGGGCTCCTGCAATGATTTGTTCAACTGTTTTCGGCACCTGAATCAATTCCCTCAAGTATAGCGTCTAATTCTTCTTCAGAATCAGCGACTACGGGTTTACTTGGGGGTTTGCGACTTGCAGCCTTCTTCTTTGGAGCAGCCTTCTGGGGAGCGGCCTTTTTCTTAGCGGACGCTGCCTTCTTTTTCGAAGGTGCCTTCTTGGTAGAAGGTTTTGGCTTATCTTCGGGCTTGGCTTCCTGCGGCTTAGACAGATCCAGCTCGACGACTTCCATTTTTGGGTTTGTTGCCAGTACTGCGTTATACCCAAAAATAGTGCCACATTCTCTTTTTCGCAACCATTTTTGTTTAGCCATTTTTCTCTCGTAAAGAGCTGGGGCCACTATAGCCCCAGCGTCTTATTACATCAACTACCGATTAGCCTTTGGCAGCGTACAACAGCGCGAGAGCAGTTCCGTCAGTTACTTTGTAACCGTAGACTTGCAGACCACGCATGATGGTACCAAAAGTGCGTTCTGCACGGATAGTTTCCATCTTTGTCAGCTGTGAGGCGAATGTCAGACCGTGGCTGTGACCGGCGAAAATGCTTGTAGCATTATCAGCTGGACCGGAGAACGGCAACAGGTTTGACGCATAAAGGGTGAAACGGTCAATCATACCGAGGCGACCATTACGCAGCATAGTCATGCCATCGCCAGTCAGGGATGCATCACGCAGCTCGGAAGCTTTGATCATTGCAGCAGCCCATGCCGGGAGAATCAACCAGCGTCCCTGCTCAGGGATATTGGCTTCATCAAGGATCTGACCCAGACGCAGGATCGCGTCAACGATATCGACGTTAGTACCCGGGGTAGCACCTTTCGGTACCAGCAACAGAGGCGTACCAGCAACACCAACATCGATGTCACCAGAAATGCGGCCAGCTGTCAGCCCTTGGTTACCCGAGTTACCGACAGGTGCCGGTGCTGGGTAGTTAGTGATGATATCAGCAGCGATATTGCCGAGAACATCAGTGTCGATAGCGATCTTCATTTGCTCGGAAGCATCATCAGACCACATGCCAAGCAGGTTCAAATCCGCTTGGGTCTCCATGACATCATCAACGATAGCCGCGAAATACTTACCTTTATCGATAAGCAGATCGACGAGGTTTGAAGAAGGACGTTCAACATCAATGTCCTGATCAGCCTCGTAGTTGTTGATGGTCAGCGTTGGCTTGGTACGAATATTGACGGTGTCGCCTTGATTCGCAATTTCGCCAGCGTAATCAGTGTTAGCAATAGCAGCCAACACGGTTGCATCGTAGAACTTCTCGATGAGTTTTCCGGACCATAGGGCCGGGATGAAAATACCCGTATACGCGGGTGCGGCAACTGGGCCTGCTCCACCGGGATACGGGGTTGCGCTTACTGGATAAGCCATGACATATATCTCCTAAAAAACAGTTATTGCCCGATCAGGATTCTCCCCTGAGTCAGAGCAGCTTGTATTTCCGCTTCAGTCGCCTTGTATTCATCCTGACGACCTTTATACATGCCCTTTCGGGCATCCTCGTAGAATTTGCCGATTTCCGACTCCTTCCACTGACGGCCTGTTTCTTGAATATTGTCAGCCCCACCACTCGCGCCTAAGCCCGGTGATGCTAGCGTTTCCAGAGTAACCGCGGGTTGGCGTGCTGGTTCAGCCACCTCAGTTTCTTCAGTGTTCGCTGCGGGTTGCAGTGCTGCATTTTCTTTCAAAAAGCCCTTAAAGAACAGAATAACCCTTTCGGTATCATTTTGCTCAAATGCTCTCGTGAGCAACAGTTTGCGGGGAACTCCCGCATACACATCTTCCTCGCCAAGCCAGTTTAAAAAGTCAGGACTTGTGTTAACCTGCTTCCAGTTAGGCACGGCACCGGCTAATGCGGTGTACAACTTGCCTCGGACATCAGCTTCTTGCTGCTGCCCTACGCTTCCGACAACCTCTTTCAAGGTCTCGTTTTCTCTCCGAAGCTCTGCCAGTTGCCCAGCTACGGCTTCAGTTGCGGCCCGCTTGATTACATCAATCATGTCGGGTCCATAATCTGCGATTTCTTCCGAAGTCAGCAGGTTCTCTACTGCTGCATCCATATCACCACTGGGTGATTCGACTTCTCCGGTTTGCGAGCCTTTCATGCCCTGCAAATTCGCCAACATTCCTTCGAGTGCTTCCACTCGTCCTGTCAGCTCAGCATTAGCACGCTTCTCGGAATTATACATTCCTTGGAGTGTTTTATACTTATGCTCAAATTCAGCAGCTTGAACCGCTGGGTCTACACCCAGTTCAGTCGGCTCAGGCTGCTCGTGCTCTTCGGTCGTGACGATCTCATCGGCTTTGGGCGTTTCAGCCTCAAAGTCTAGGCTCTTGTCTACAGGTTCCTGTACTTCTTCGGTTTCACCTTCAGCTTTGTTTTCCACGACTTCAAGTTGTGGATTTTCCGCTTGTTTCCGCTCAGCTTCAATTTCAGCCGCAATTCTGTCGGCTTCTTCTATCTGATCTTGGACCTGCTTTGGCAATGCCATATTTTACTACCCACGCGGTTTTGCTATTGAATCGGCTTTACCTATCCCACGCATAATCTCGGTAACGCCTCTGGCAATCCCTCGGTTTACATCGGCTATATCACCCGGGCCGTATAAACTGAATTCAATCGCCTCGTGTCGGTAGGCATTGATGGCTTCCATAAGCAGCTTGAAATCTGCACTATGGGAGATACGCATCACCGCCTCCGCTTGCTCAACCGTTAGTTTCAACGGCTATGGTCTCCGACTACGATATCTCGAAATCGGGTAACTCAAACTCATACAGTCAGAACAACGTGCAAAGGACGATGTCCCCGGCTTGCTGTACTGGTTCATGCGAGTACGTTCCGCATCACCGATGAGGTTTTGATTTTCGTAAAAGCCCGTGTCTCTCTGGTTCGAGAGTTTCATGCCGTTGATTTTACGGGCACCGGGGGCTTTTCCCATTTGGCCTTGCTTGACGAAACTGGAGTTTCCGTACATGGCTCTAACTCGGTAGGCCGTTCAGGTTAGAGAACATACCGCCATACCCGGGGTTTTTCTCATAGTCTTCCGCAGCAGGCGATTTACCATTGCCTTTTTGCAGATGACATTTAACCGTTCCAGTGTCATCTTTCTTGGTTGGCATGCCACCGGGATACTTAGTGCCATTACCAGAGGGCCAGCCACCGATTGAGTTCAGCTTGCCCTGACCGGATTTTGAAGGATACATTTCGTATGCCATGAGGAGACTCCTTATCGGACAGCAACAGACGACCGGCGTGGACCGGGGCCGGGAGCAGAGCCGTAAGCTTCGCAACCATTAACGATATAATTACCGTTGGGGTTTGCGCCCTTGAGGGGGTTAAATGGACCCATGCCCAGATCGCCCGGGCCAGAGACCGAGACAGCACGGGTAGTTTCGCCCTTTGATACACACAAGGGTTTACCAGTAAGTTTTTGAAGTTCTGAATTAATGTAGCCAGCCATGATCTCTCTCCGAGTTAATATTAACTGCTTGACAGTAAGTGTAACTTTACTGCTGTTGAGGTGTTGATGTCAATGTTACCCGCCACCACCAGCAGTACCCCAATTGATACAAATCGGAATCTGATTGCCAACTTCAGATTCCAAGTAATTCTCAAGACCAACATCGAGTACATCGGGCGTATAATCACCGTTACCGGGATTCCATCCCCACTCAACTTCGGGGTATGTACCGAAAGTTATTAACAGACTCCTACCTGCACCGGAAGGAATCTCTGAATTGCCATTCATGTCCATAACACCCGCACCATTGTTGAGACCAAAAATGACTATCTCGAATATGGTCGCACCGTTAATCGTTGGTGGAACCATCGCCCCGTATGATCCACTTTGATAACCTACATTGTTACCAGACTGCCCAACCGTCATGACACCGTTATAGGGATCACACCCAACTGGTGGTTGAACACCACCATTATAATCAATCGGCTGACCATCCCACCCAGAGGAATCAACACCACCGAATTCCCTTCTACCTCGCTGGGATCTGTTCGTACCCAATTAAAATCCTTCCATCTTAATGTAGACAAAATCCACATCAGAACCAGCAGCGTTGGCAACTGTCATTTGAATACGTTTCCATCGACCACCACCGCCGGGATTTTCTTCTATGACGCTATCACTGACACTGTTATACGGTGCTGCGCCGATATACGGACCGGCGTCAGTTGGTTGGCTAACTGGACCATTTTCAGATCCTTGCCAATCCCAATCAATACCTTCATCACCGGGATCTTGTGTATAGGCAGTCCATGAGGGGCCGGGGAAAACTGGTCGCGTTGGGCCATCATCGCTGCTGAAATGAGTAACCGTAAATTCACAGAGTGCGGGGTTAATTAGTCCACCACTCAAATTAACGCCAGCATCAAAACCACTACTTACGTTTTGCTCGATATCATTGACTGAATCAATGACCGGGGGAAGTAAGGCGGGGCCGGGATTGTAATCAATAGGCTGACCATCCCATCCGGATGAATCAACACCATCGAACTCTCGTCTCCCTCGCTGGGATCTGTTTGTGCCCATGATTAACCGCCCGCTTCTTTAATCTGCTTGTCTCTCCAGCGCTTCCGGTTCTTACCGTAGGTTTCCGTGGCTTCCTGCCGGGAATCTTTCTTACCGGAATCGTTCAAGAATTTATCCGTGATATTTTTATTCACGAACTTCGCAACCTCGTTGACGGGTTTCAGCACTTTGAGAATAACGTCTGTGCTGGTGGTTTTCTTTTTCTTGGCCTCACCACCGCTAGCCATTTTCATGCGCGAGGATGATTTCTTTTTCATATATGGATTCATACCGCTTGCCCTCCCGGGCCTCGTTGGTCTGCTCTCATACCCTCTTCAGGGCCGCTCTCGCCACCCCCGGGCTTCTCTTGCTGCATAGCTTGCTGCTGCTGAGCCGCTTGCATTTGTTGTGCTTTACCGGCCATTGTATCTTCATCAGGCACGATGCTCAGAGAGTCGAGCCCTATCCGGTCTCCAATCTCACGGAGTAATTCTGCCCTGCCTTCAAGGCCAATAATCTCAGTATCAATTGGGTTACCAGTAAGCTGCATAAATTCGAGTAACCGGGCACGCTCGCTTTCTTTCTGATTAGCGAAGACGACTCCACGGACTTTGATATTTTCATCGCCATCAAGCCTGCCCTGCTCATCAGTCAGTAGTACGGTATCGTACAATCTCTGTAAGAGGGGTGTAAAAATGTCTTGGTCGATATTAGCGGCAACACCTTGCAGCATCTTACCGGCATTTTGCATCAGCATGCTTAATCCGGAAGCCGTTCGCCCTGCCCCGCCTTGGCCGCTAGCTGAACCAGACATATACCGCGGTATCGCAGAAATCTCGTCAGCCATGACGTTCATTTGCTGGTAAACATTCATCAGCTCTCCGGATCTGGAGTCAGGCTGGAAGAAAGTCACCGCAGGTTCTGCTGAGCCCATAGGATCAGTTAAAGTATGCCAGCGTTTCCACGGGTATAGGTCATCGGTATTCGTATTGGGCGAAACTCGGTCATCGTTGATAACGACTTGCGGCCCCGAAGCGATAGACAGGTTATTCACCAACGCTCGGAGCGAAGCATTGGCAACATCCTGCACATCCGACATGATTTCAGGAACACCATAGCCAACTATCGCCCCGGGGATCTTTTCGAAGGAGGATTTGTAATAAGGGTGTCGTTTACGAGGATTCGGGTCAATCTGGAGCTTAATCATGTGGTATCCCACTAGCCAAGCATTACAGAAGTAATCTTTGTCAGCATCGGGGACTTCTTCCTTGCTGAACCCATATTCGAGCAACATTCTGCCCTGAACATAGCCATGGAACTCTAGGGTGTCGATCTGCTCGGATCGGTTAATATGCGGGTCCATACGGAGTTCGAGGTGCGCTTTTTCGGTATCTGTATAGTCAAGCCAGTCGGAAAGACCACCTTGACCATATTCGTCGAGCGCTGCCCTGATGGCATCGTCATCATATCCCGGTAAGCCGAGCAAATTGTTGAGGTCAGTCCTCTGTAAACGTAGGTGTTCAATGACATTACAATTCTCGAAGTAGTCAGTCTGCGAAGACCAGTAAATGTCGAATGGTGATGGCGTAGTCCAGTACATCTTGGGAAGATTCTTTACAACGGCTTCGCCATTTTCCCATTTCACGTCAGTTGCCATTTTGACAACCGGCCCTTTCATGAACGCATAGGGGAACACGCTCAAGTTGTGGAGGAACTCATTGAGTGCTTGATAAAACATCCCTTCAGTCAGGATGTCATCTAAATAACGGGTTGATTCTGCCGCGGATTTTTTGGCTTGTTTTAAGGCGGATTTTTTAGCGCTTGCTGTTAACTGCTTGATACGATCTGTAACGGTGTTGTGGTCAACCTGCTCACCCGCGGATTGCATCTTCTGCACTTCCATGGTAACCAGCTCAAGAACCGATTTAGTTACATCTTCCGGTAAAGTTGGGTCAGGGGTAGGTTCGATAAACCACGGGCGCTCACCTGCAAGATAGATGTCCCGTAGCATAGCAGTTGCTCCGCGGCACTTG
>Ga0265303_10000012_pt1 | contig 65805 bp, 64 predicted proteins | sample Helome_2_FD_192494 | JGI IMG/M metagenome (GOLD analysis project Ga0265303, IMG submission 192494) | Marine sediment microbial communities from subtidal zone of North Sea - Hel_20160317 (Illumina Assembly) | ecosystem: Environmental > Aquatic > Marine > Subtidal zone > Sediment ... | reverse complement strand
GTTTTAAGAATTTGCTCGATAACGGGTTGCCTGAACAGACCGTGTTGCCGTTGATGACGAGTAATGTCGCCAGCCTGCTCAGGTTGCAGCAAAAGGGGCGTATCGGGCAGGGACTCGATGCTGACCTGGTAGTGCTGGACCAGGCTAATCGTATCGACCACGTAATGGCCAGGGGTAGCTGGCATTTAAAAGACGGGCAGCAGCTGCTTAGCGGCCTGTTCGAAGAATAAAAACCAAGAGGATTTTATGAGTCCATCCCCTCATCGAGAAGACCAGACCCGCGGCTACGTAATACCAATTGGCGGCGCAGAAGAACGCACCGGCTCGATGCGGGTACTGCGGCGTTTCACCAGGCTTTGTGGTGGGCGTAAAGCGCACATCGTGATCATTCCGACGGCGTCTAACCTGCCCGATACCGGCGATCGTTATATTGAAATCTTCAACAAGATCGGCGCTGCCAGCGCCATTTCGCTACCGATTAGCGAGCGCTCCGATGCCGATCGCGAGGAGTATATCGAACAACTCAGCGACGCTACCGGTATTTTTATCACCGGCGGCAATCAATTGCGCCTGTCGACGATCCTGGGTGGCACCCTGGTGGCGCAGAAAGTTCGCCGCCTCAACGCCGCCGGCGTGCATGTCGCGGGAACTTCCGCCGGCGCTGCAATCATGCCCGAGCACATGATCGCCGGTGGTTCGATGGGTCTGTCGCCCCAGGCCGATGGCGTCAACCTGGCACCCGGACTGGGATTGACCAACGCGGTGATCATCGATCAGCATTTCAGCCAGCGCGATCGCCTCGGCCGGCTGTTAACCGCGGTGTCCTATAACCCCTTTATGATGGGCGTCGGTATCGACGAAGATACCGCTATTTTTATTGCTCCCGACCAGGTCTTCGAAGTCGAAGGCAGCGGTTCGGTTACGATTATCGACCCCGAACACTTAAGTTACTCGTCGATGGACCGGGCGAAGAAGAACGAGTCCCTCAGTCTGCTCGACCTGAAACTGCATGTGCTGTCGAAAGGCTGCCGTTTCGACATCTACGAGCGCAAACCCTACCCACCCAAAAAAACGAGAACCAGCAAATGAAAATAACCGCAACCAACGTTTATGTAGGACCCAGCATATACGCAAACTTCCCGGTGATTCGCATGGTGCTCGATATCGGTGTGCTGATCGACTGGCCGTCGGTCAAATGTGGCAGGGAATTTACCGATGGTCTGCAACAGGCGTTGCCCAGTCTGCAGGAGCACGGTTGTTCCTATCGCGAAGCGGGCGGTTTTCTTCGTCGCCTGACCGAGGATGAGGGCACCTGGATGGGGCATATCATGGAGCACGTCGCGCTCGAGATTCAGAATATCGCCGGTTCCGGGGTTTCTTTCGGTCGCACGCGCACCACCGGTGAAACCGGCATGTACAACATGGTGTATGCCTACAAACAGCGTGATGCCGGTATCGAGGCCGGGCACCTGGCGCTGCGCCTGCTGATGCATTTATTGCCCGAACATCTGCAGCAACAAGTCGATTACAAAATCAGCGCCGATTTTAATTTTGAAAATGAACTGGAAGATTTTGTGCGCCGTACCCAGCGGCGTGAGTTTGGCCCCAGTACGCAGTCGCTGGTTGACGCCGCGGTGGAGCGGGACATTCCCTGGTTGCGCCTGAACGATTACAGCCTGGTGCAGTTCGGCCATGGCAAGTACCAGAAACGTATCCAGGCCACGGTGACCAGCGATACCGGCACCATTGCCACCTCGCTCGCGAGCGACAAGGAAGGCACCCATAGCGTATTGCGCGACATGGGCTTGCCGGTACCGAAGCAAACCATGTTTAGCAACGAAGACGAGGCAGTCAGCGCGGTTAATCGTATGGGTTACCCGGTGGTCATCAAACCACTGGACGCTAACCACGGCCGCGGTATCAGCATCAACCTGACCACCGACGCAGAGGTGCGCGAGGCTTTTCATTTTGCCAAAGAGCAGGGTAGGTCGCGCTTCGTGCTGGCCGAGAGCTTTGTCACCGGTTACGACCATCGCATGCTGGTGGTCAACAATGAATTGGTAGCGGTTGCCAAACGCGTGCCGGGTCACGTGGTCGGCGATGGTAAAAAGTCGATCGAAGCACTGGTCGATATCGTCAATGCAGATCCCCGGCGTGGTATCGGCCACGAAAAGGTGCTCACGCGACTCGAACTCGACAGCCAGGCGAAAAGGCTGATGCAGGATGCCGGTTACGATGAAAAAACCGTATTGAAGAAAGACGAAGTCTTTTTTCTGCGTTCTACCGCCAACCTGTCTACCGGTGGTACCGCAATCGATTTAACCGATGTGGTGCATCCCGATAACCGCGAAATGGCGGTACGGGCGGTACGCGCCGTCGGGCTTGATATCGGTGGCGTCGATTTTATTACCGACGACATCACGCTGTCATACAAAGACGTTGGCGGCGCGATTGTCGAGGTCAACGCCGGCCCCGGATTCCGCATGCACGTGGCACCGAGTGAAGGTGAGCCCCGTGACGTCTCCGGCAAGGTGCTCGACATGCTCTACCCGCCAGGTACGCCAAGCCGTATCCCGGTCGCCGCGATAACCGGTACCAACGGTAAAACCACGACTACCCGTATGCTCACGCATATCATGAAAACCAGTGGTCATATCGTCGGCATGACGTCGACCGGCGGCATCCAGGTGGACGGTCGCGTTACCGTCAAAGGCGACATGACCGGGCCGCAATCGGCGAAAATCGTGTTACGCGATCCCACCATCGATTTCGCGGTGCTGGAAACGGCTCGTGGCGGCATCCTGCGCGCCGGTCTGGGTTACGACGAATGCGACGTCGCCGCCTGTATCAATGTCACTGCCGACCATATGGGTCTCGGCGGCATCGAAACCCTGGAGCAACTGGCGCGGGTCAAGGAAACCGTGGTGCGCGTTGCCAATGATACCGCCGTACTCAATGCCGACGACAAGCTGTGCCTCAAGATGGCCGACCATACGCGGGCCAGGCATTTGTGTTACGTCACCATGGATTCAACTCACGGGCTGGTGCGCGAGCATATTCGCGCTAACGGGCGTGCGGTAGTGCTGGAGAAGGGCATCAACGGCGACATGATCACGATTTACGATAACGGCGCTCATATACCGCTGCTGTGGACGCATTTGATTCCCGCAACCATCGAAGGCAAGGCGATGCACAATGTGCAGAATGCCATGTTTGCCGCGGCGATGGCGTACAGTTTCGATAAGGATCTGGATGAAATTCGCAATGGACTGAGAACCTTCGATACCTCGTTCTTTCAGAGTCCGGGACGAACCAATGTCTATAACGAGCATCCATTCCGGGTCATACTCGATTACGCGCACAATCCGGCTGGATTCAAAGCCATGGCCGAGCTGGCCGATCGCCTCGATCCGGCGGGCAGGCGTACCATCGTATTTTCCGTGCCGGGTGATCGCCGTGACGAGGATATTCGTGAATCGGTCGAGGCCTGTTTACCGCAATTCACCAATTTCGTCTGCAAGGCCGATAGCAATCGGCGCGGGCGTGGTGACGATGAGGTACCGCAACTGGTGCGCAAGTATCTGCTCGAATTCGGTATCGACGATAGCGATATCGCGGTAATTGCCGAGGAGGAAGCCGCGGTTGATCATGCACTCAATAATGCCGAGGAGGGGGATCTGCTGGTTATAACCGCGGATGATCTGACGCGTAGCTGGAAGCAGATTATTAACCTCAACAGTGATAAAGAGGAAGTCAAGGAAACGATGCCGGGCACCAAGGTTTTCGTGCAGGAAAAAGCAAAACGCTTTGTCCTCGATCAGGATGAAGAACTCATTATCGACGAACGCGGCGTGCGTCTCGCCAGCAGTGATGTCGAGGATTCCGACTAGGAGCAGATTCACAGATCATGGAAATAACCTACCCTGATTCCGACCGGCTGGTGGTCGATGGTTGCCGGCGCCTGACCGGACCATCGCTGGTATGGAGCGAGACCGGCGCGATTCTCGATGTCCTGGTTGAAGATATGGAAATGGAGCAGGTGCTCGACTGCTGGTATCGACAGCTTGACCTGGTGCTGTCGCAAGTGAACTGGGAAAACCCGAAGCTGACGCATCGTCGTTTTGAGAATGGATTCAATCTGTTGATTGCCGCACCCATCGACCAACTTTATAGTGCGGTACTGGTGCTCGAAACGGCCTGGTATTTCTGTGCCTGTGAATTGCTCGAGCTCGAAGCGGAATCACGGGATCGGTTGATCGAGGACATTCGTGAAGAAATGCAGTCGGAAAAAAACGATGCCCTGATCGAGTTGCAGACTGCTGCCGGACAGCACGAAGTCGATTTCCTGGTCGACGATGACGTCGTTTCAATCGGTCACGGGCAGGGCAGCATCAGCTACATGGTCGAACAAATTCCGCAGCCGCAGCAAATAAACTGGGCCTCGGTGCATGATGTGCCGGTAGCGATGATTACCGGCACCAACGGTAAATCGACCAGCGTGCGTCTGCTTGATGGCATCGCGCGCGCAGCTGGCCAGGTATCCGGGGTTACTTCAACCGATTTCGTACGTGTAGGCGATGACGTTCTCGACCTGGGGGACTATTCAGGCCCCGGGGGTGCAAGGCTGTTGCTGCGCGATCCGCGTCTCGAAGTCGCGTTTCTCGAGGTAGCTCGCGGCGGCATCCTGCGCCGTGGACTGCCGTTGCGACGGGCGCGCGTGGCGCTGGTAACCAATGTCGCCAACGATCACCTGGGTCAGTACGGCGTGAATACCTTGCAGGCGCTCACCGAGACCAAGTTTGCGGTTAGCAAAACCCTGGCTGAAAACGGTGTGCTGGTGGTAAACGCGGACGATGCCGGAATCGTTGACCACCTGGCACAACAAGACCGTCAAAACCTGTGCTGGTTCAGCCTCGACAAATCAAATCCCCGCATCCAGTACCAATTGCACAACCGGGGGCGCTGTTGTTTTATTGATGAAAATGACATCGTCAATTTCGATGGCGCCAGGGAGGAACGGATTTGTGCCATTAAAGATATCCCGATGACCATCAATGGTGCCGCACTGCACAACGTACGTAACGCCCTCGGTGCAGTAGGCGTGGCCAGTGCAATGGAATATACGAGTGCGCAGATGCGCACGGGATTGTGCCGTTTCAATAGTGACGAGCGCGATAATCCCGGACGCTTGAACAGTTTTTTACTGCGCAACTCGGTTCATGTGATTATTGATTTTGCCCACAATGCGCATAGTGTCGAGGCAGTGACCGATACGGTGAGGCGCATGCCGGCAAAGCAGAAATGGGCCTTGTTCGGTTCGGCCGGTGACCGCTCGGATGACGAAATAGCAGCCATTGCCAGTGGTGTGTGTTCGCTTGCGCCCGATCACGTGGTGATTGCTGAAATAGAGACTTACCTGCGCGGCCGTGCGTTGGGTGAAGTCGGTGCAATCATGAAACAGGCCTGTCTGGATAACGGCATCCCGGAGGAACGAATTTATTTTGCCGAATCACCCCTGGCAGGTGTCAAGTTCGCGCTGTCGCGGATGCAGGAAGGCGATCTCGGGTTGTTCCTGGTGTTATCGGAGCGCGACCAGGTCATAGACTATCTTAATTCTCAGTAAGAAGTCTGTGTCGCTACTGGAGTAAGTGTAACGAATCGTTCGCGGACCTGGTTTGCAGTCACTATCGCTGTCCGGGGTGTTGCTTACTGGTTTCCCGGGTAGTCGATGCTGTTAGAAGCCCTGAGGTTATCGGTGGATGTTGCTGTTGTAGCAACGCTGTCGGGAAGATCGGACAAGTAGAAATCAACCTGAATCGAATCGAAATCGGGCACGGTAAGTGGCCTGGTTACTTTGCGTTCGGTCGCACCATCGTTTCCTGCTGCAGCTACGCGGTGATCGAAATACTCCTCTTTGACTACCACTCCTGCGGTGTTGAGGAATTTCACACGTGCGTTAAAACGGGCCCGGTCTAAGCGGCTGCCATTGGAGAACATGACGTTGATTATCCCGTTTCCACTGGTGTCGGTAGTCACATTCATATAGCCATACGCTTTTTCGACAGGACCGGTGTTTTGATGAACCATCTTCGCATCGGCATGGAAATCATAGGGATGAGAAACTGCAAGAGCCTGCCTGGAGCCAAGCAGGGACAATGGCACCAGGCAGATTGAAGCAACTTTAAACAGCGTCTTGTTCATTTCTTTCTCCTTTGTAAACAGCGGCCCGTCAGGCCGTATTTCTGTTATACGAAGTCGCTGTGAAAAATCGGTGAATAATTTAAAAATAAAGTAACTGTGTTTCCCCGCTACCCGGGGAGGCTATCGCTGATGTCATTGGCTGGGATAAGAGTTATTCTTCGCAAGGGTGGGTCAGTAGCACGGGTATCTTCGCTTTTTGCGCCAGGATATCGGCTATGTTCCTGAAAAAGAAGCGGGTTAAGCCGACATGGGCACGGGTAGACATGGCGACAAGATCGATCTTGTTATTGTGGATTTCAGACAGTATTGCATCCACCGGATCTTTATCGAAACCCACCACCAACGAGACCTGGTAGCCGACCTCCCTGAGGTGGCCAGTGACAGACATCAGCTCGGCCTCGACGTGGGCAGTTATGCTGTCTTCCTGCTGCGATTCATAAATGGGGTGGAGTGTCGGCATGACCGGTTCATCTCCCGGTCTTGGGACATACCCGGCAGCCAGGTCGGGTTCGCCAAAGCCTGCGCCACTCGGGGGCCTGGTGACAAAAAACAAAATCAATTCATTCGCTTCGGCGGAAATAAACTTTTCCACGTAAGGCAATATTTCCTGACTGAGTTCAGACTGGTTTAGCGGTATCAAAACCTTGTTACGGGGCATGGCGCAGATCCGGCGAGAATTTCATGCATTATAAACGTAACGAGGCGTGCATGCTAATCACGGGCCAGGCAAGTGCCCTGGATATATCTGACCGACTGTATCCAGCATCAATGCGCGGAACTGAAAATAGTCTTTTACACAGTATTCCCTGGTTGCCGACATCAGCTTGTTCCATGCAGTCGATTCTGACCGCAGCTATGTTATTGTTGCCTGTCATGACTCATTCAGATCTGACACACGGCGTAGCCTGGGGCGCGGCAAGTTATTGCGCGCAAGGTGGATAAGTTGAAAATTTCAACGCTCAGCGAACAGCGCTGTCATCTCGGTGAAGGGCCGTTATGGGATCCCGTTGCTGCGGCGCTCTACTGGATCGACAGCTTCGGTCCGAGGTTGTATCGAAATGATTTTAACAGCGGCGAAACGCAATCCTGGGATCTTCCCGGTAAAACTGTGGGCAGTATCGCAGTACGCGCCCAGGGTGGCTTGATACTGGCGATGGATCAGGGCTTTTATGCTTTCGATCAGGCTAGCGGTCAAACCGAATTGATTGCACAACCGTTAGCGGGCCGGGATGGTTTGCGCCTCAACGATGGCAAGGTGGATCCCTACGGCGGGTTTGTGGCGGGTGCGATGAACATCGATTACACGCGCAGCGAGAATTGTGCGATGTATCGCCTGTCTGCGGAACTTGAAGTCAGTGAAATCCTGGATGGTTTCATCTGTTTTAATGGACCCTGCTTCAGTGCCGATGGCGACTATTTGTATGTGACTGGTCGGGAAGAGGGCGTGATCGAGGTATTTGATTACGGTAGTACGCAGAAACCTCGCAATGGTCGCGTATTGATCGACCACTGCAACCCTGATGGTGCAACCGTGGATGAGGATGGCTTCATCTGGAGCGCCCAGTGGGATGACCAACGCGTGCTGCGGATTTCGCCCCAGGGGACGATTGATACGCAACTGGAGTTTCCCGGCCAGATTGTCAGTAGCGTTATGTTTGGCGGGCCGCAACTTGATTTGCTGTATGTCACTACAATCGGTGACGAGGTGCACGGCGTCGCGCCGAGCGCTGCGGCGCCGGGCAGGGTGCTGGTGGTTGCGGGAACCGGTTTTCGCGGTCGAGCGGAACCCGTGTTCACGGGGTAAGCCCGGGTACGGCTAATGGAAAAACCAGTAACCGGCGACAATCGCCATGGTAATTCCGGCGAGGTCAGCGATTAAAGCACAGCTAATCGCATGGCGGACATGTTTGATACCGACGCTACCGAAATAAACCGCCAACACGTAGAAGGTTGTTTCGGTGCTGCCCTGCATAATGGCGGCAACCGTTGCCGGAAACGAATCCACGCCGAACGTGTTCATGGTTTCGAGCATCATGCCGCGAGCACCGCTGCCACTGAGTGGTTTCATTAACGCGGTTGGCAATGCCTGCACAAAATCAGTATTGATGCCGATTGCAGCAAACAGGTTTTGCAATATCCAGACGGCACCGTCGAGGACCCCGCTGGCACGTAACAAGCCGATTGCAACCAGCATCGCGACCAGGAAAGGAATCAGCTTGATTGCAACTTCAAAGCCCTGTTTGGCGCCGTCGATAAAATCGTCGTAGACATTGTTTTTCTTATACCAGCCCCAACCCAGAAACAACATGATCACGGCAAACAGCAACAGGTTACCCAGCAAAGACGAGTTGCTTGACATTTGTTCGGCAGGCAGGCTGACCAACCAGCTACCAAGCCCGGCCAGTAAGAGCGCAAATCCGCCCAGGTATGACAGAACCACGCGGTTCAGCAGGTTGATTTTCTGCATCCAGGAAACGGCCAGCAGGCCAGCGAGGGTAGAAGCGCTGGTGGCGAGTAAAATCGGAATGAATACCGCGGTCGGTTCGGCCGCACCCTGTTGTGCACGATAAAGAAAAATCGTAACCGGCAGCAGGGTTACCGAAGAAGTGTTTAACACCAGGAACAGGATCTGCGCGTTACTCGCGGTATCGGACTGCTGGTTCAGCTCCTGTAAATCCTGCATTGCGCGTAAGCCCATTGGAGTTGCCGCGTTATCGAGCCCCAGCATATTCGCGGCAATGTTCATGGTCATGCTGCCATGTGCCGCATGGCCACGTGGAACGCCCGGCATCAGCTTTAGAAACAGGGGTTCGAGAACGCGCGAGAGTATCTGGATCAGGCCCGCATTTTCCGCGATTCTGAAAAAACCCAGCCACAGGCACAACACGCCAATCAAGCCGATCGAGATTTCTACGCTGAGTGCCGCCATATCGAAGGTTGACTGCATCAGTGCGCTGAATACCGCGCCCTGGCCCTGCACCAGCCATTGATAGAGTGCACCGATGAATGCCGCGGCAAAGAACCCGAACCAGATATGTGCGAGCATTCAGATCATCCCGCGTTAGAGACTAAGCCGTCGCGTATTCTGATCCTGTTCACAGGCCTCCCACATTTCGATGAAATCATCATAGTAAGACCTGCATTCAAGTTTGTTATCCAGCTCGTAGTAGCCTTCGTAACGTTCGGGATTACGGATTCGCATATAGGCGCTGTCATCGGCTATCAGCCAGCTCTCTCTGAAATTGCGATGCTCCGTGGTTACTGTGAGGCGAATCTGTACGAAGCTGGGTAGTCTCTGAGCCAGGTGAATCAGGTGATGCCCCTGGTTGGCGGCGACGCGCGTGTCGTGGGCGATGATACGGATGTCGGCATTGCGGTTGCCGGTCACCAGCGCGGATAAGTGATCATAGATTTCCTGATCATTGTAAAGCTCTGCCTCGAGCTTTTGCGTGACGAGGTAAACGCGACGCATGGAGCCGAGGATGAGGGTCCTTGCGGCCTCCTTGCAGTCGCTACGGCTAGATAATATTATGCTTGAACTATCATCCATAAGTAATTGATATTTATAGTTAATCGATTGCTGGTATTATTGCACCATTCGATGCCATCTCGATCAGCAGGGCTTCAAAGGGTTCGACTTCGATGCATGCATTGATCAGTGCGGCCGACCACTCGCGATGATCACATAACTGTTGCAGCTGTTCGAGAACTTTCTCGCCCTGCGGTAATTCATGCACCCGGCCATTATAATAAACTTCAATGCTATTCCCGGAGCGATGATAAAACATGCGGGTTTCCGGGTGTCGCAGCCAGGCACTGGATTGCAGGTCAGAAATATAAACCGGCTGATCAGTATTATCAGGTAATGCAACCGGGCTATCGGAGAGCATTTTACCGACCGCATCCTGCCACAGGCTGTGCGATTGCTGCAGTAATTCGGTTGCCAGGGATTTAAATTTTTCTATTTCGGTATCGGTAATTTCAGCATGATGACGATCGAGCTCAAGATCCGTATCAGTATAACGTTCGACCTGGTTGCCGAGGCGTTCCGATTCCAGCGCAAATGACTCCAGCGCACTCGCCGCGGTCGGCGCTCGAAATCCGATTGAATAGGTCATGCAGCGATCAAGCGCGATGCCGTGATGAGCGAAACCGGGGGGCAGATAGAGCATATCGCCCGGATTCAGTACCAGCTCCTGATCCGGAATGAAATGTTTCAGGATGGCGAGTTCGAGGCCGGCAATCAACCCGGGCTGCTCGCTGCGGGAATCGCAAAATTGCCAGCAACGCGAACCCATGGCCTGTAACAGAAAAACATCGTAGGCGTCGACATGTGGGCCCACCGAGCCATCCTTTGGCGCATAACTGATCATTAAATCATCGACCCGCCAGTCCGGAATAAAACGGAACTGATCGAGCAGGTCGGTCAGTTCAGGTAGCCATTTCTCACATTCCGACACCAGTAACGAGTAATGGGTTTCGGGCAGGTCGAGGAAGTCCTGATCCTCAAACGGCCCGTAGCTTACCTGCCAGGGACCCGCCGCTGAATTTTCTATTACCAGGCGGCAGTGGACGTCTTCTTCGCAGGCCAGGCCAGCGAGTTCTTCAGGGCTCACCGGGGACTCGAAATCGGGAAAAGCATTGCGTATCACGCAGGGTTTCTTCTGCCAGTACTGGCTGACGAATTCTGCGCTGTTAAATCCTTGTAATTGCCACATGATGTCTAGATGGTTTTTGCCTGTTTTACGGCGTTACCGATATAGCTGGCCGGGGTCAGTTTGACCAGTTCCTGTTTCGCTGCGGCTGGAATTTCCAGCGCCTCGACAAATTCACGTACTGCCTGGGCATCGATTTTTTGTCCGCGTGTCAGCGCTTTGAGTTTTTCGTAGGGCTGCTCGACGCCATAACGGCGCATCACCGTCTGGATGGGCTCAGCGAGAACCTCCCAGTTGTGTTCGAGGTCAGCACTCATCGCGTCGGTATTGACTTCGAGCTTGCCAATCCCGCGTTTGAGTGAATCGAGCGCAATCAGGACATGACCAATGCCGGTGCCGAGGTTACGCAGCACTGTAGAATCGGTCAAATCGCGTTGCCAGCGGGAAATGGGTAACTTTTGCGCGAGGTGCGTGAACACGGCATTGGCGAGACCGAGATTACCCTCGGCATTTTCGAAATCAATCGGGTTCACCTTGTGCGGCATGGTTGATGAACCCACCTCGCCGGCGATTGTTTTTTGCCTGAAGTAACCAATCGAGATGTAACTCCAGCAGTCACGGCTGAAATCAATCAGGATCGTATTTAGTCTCACCAGCGCGTCGAATAGCTCGGCAATATAGTCATGTGGTTCGATCTGGGTTGTATACGGATTCCAGTCAATTCCCATTGACTCAACAAACTGTCTGCTGATCTCGGGCCAGTCGATTTCGGGGTAGGCACTCAGATGCGCATTATAATTGCCCACCGCGCCGTTGAATTTGCCGAGCATTTCGACTGCTGCTATTTGCTCTAGCTGGCGGCGCATACGATGCACTACGTTGGCAAATTCCTTCCCCAGGGTTGTCGGCGAGGCTGGTTGTCCATGAGTACGGCTCATCATCGGGATGGCGGCGTATTGATGGGCCAGATGATTGATCATTTCCAGCACTTCGTTGACCATTGGCAGCAATATCTGGTCGCGCCCGGATTTCAGCATTAACGCATGCGACAGGTTGTTAATGTCTTCCGAGGTGCAGGCGAAGTGAATAAACTCGGACACGGCGTTCAGCTCGGCATGGTCGGCTACCTGTTCTTTCAGGTAGTACTCCACCGCCTTGACATCATGGTTGGTTGTTTTTTCGATCTCCTTGATGCGTTCTGCCTGGGTGGGATCGAAATTTTGCACGATTGAATCGAGTAATGTATTGGCGGCGGCGGAGAATTGCGGAACTTCGCTGATATCGGCGGTTCGTGACAGGGTTTGCAGCCATCGAACTTCAACCACTAAACGATGATAGATCAGGCCATATTCGCTGAAAACAGGGCGCAGGCTTGCAGTCTTTGCGGCATAGCGACCATCAATTGGAGAGATCGCGGTGAGGGAGTCTAATTGCATGAATCAAGCGCAGAATTAAAGAGGGTATTTTACACAAAACTGAGGCGCTGGTAACGGCATTACCAGTGAGAAATCGAGTTAGATTTTGCGCGTCCTAATCGGTGGCGCTGAAGGCTTCGTGTTTGAATATCAGCCGTTTGGCTTTTTCGTAGGAGGCTTCCGGGATAACGGTTTCGTCCTTGAGACGCCGTAATTCCTGTAATTCCCGCGCCAGGAACTTATTCTGGTTAAAGCCTTTGGCGGTTTTGCACTTGTTTATCTGCATGACGAACTTGGTGATAAAACTGCGGAAACTGTCGGTATCGGGGTTTTTATTTATCACTTCCACCAGTTTTATTTTGCCGTACTGGGTGCGGAAAAACACGGTGTCACGGGAATAGTAGAAAAAGGCCATCAAAGTCATCAATGCAACCACGGTAGTGCCAATGAAAAGCCCGAGAAAAGTCACCGACGATGTTTCAAGCCAGCCCGTAAACACGAGCACTAAATCCAGCACCCACAAGGCCAGGCTTGCGTAGAGCCACTTCCACCTGACGGTGCGGACTCGAAATGGTCGTGGATCCAGGTAAGCGAGATCGATGCGGTACTTGAATTTGCGTTGATGCTTGTTTTTGATCGATTGATAACAATGGGTATCGTTGAAAACCGTTATTTTGCGGGATATCCCTTGCAGCTTGTTGACTTGCGCAAACTCGAAATTGACATGTTCGACCGGAATCCGGTCATTATCCGAAAAATTGGTCGTGTTATCGTCTTCGAAAGGTTCAAGATCGATTTCGTCAGATTCAATGTTTACTTCGGTCATTTAGAAAGGTTTTTTTTGGCACAATACAGATTAAAAGTAGCACAATTGCTGATTATTACTCATGTTCATTGAGTTTTTTTCGACAAACGGAATTTCGGCATAGTTCGAGCATTGCGAAACCATGTTTTTCGGGTCAGGTTGTGCGGGCTTGCTGATTCGGGATTAAGCGGGCAGGGGAGGCGTCCCCCTGCTATTGGTGCGCTACATACAACGGCGATAGCCGTCATAAATTAGCGAAACAGGTAAATCGGGCTCGACCACGAATAGTGACCATCTTCATGGGTCACCCGCACGTAAAGCGCATTGTCGTGCTGGTTTACCAGTTTTATCTCACGTTCTATTTTTATCGCGTTATGCGGGTTGTGGTCGGGCAGGCGAAATACTCGGATGCGTCGCTCGATGCCGCCATTTTCGAAGATCAACTCTTCGTGCCCGATATCCTGGAGCTTGATTTCCTGCTGGATGAGGGCGGTATTGATTATCAGGCTGCCGGCGTCGCGATCCTTCAACATCGCTTCGAAACCGCCGAATCCGCCGGTGGTGAGAGCGCTCCAGTCTATACGCCCGGCGGCAGATTGCTCAAAGCGTTTGTCGAGGTTATAGCGATTGATCGGCGTCAGTGATTCGAAGCTATTATCGGTAAGCTCGGCATAGCCATCCCAGATCGTTTCGCGGCCGCGGCCACGGTACTCGGAACCTTCCCAGATAACGCGAATGCGCCGGCCCAGCTCAGCTTCGCTATAGGGGCGAAAAACTTCCAGGGTTTCAAGCCGGTTACGAATATCGATGCGTTCGATCGGGGCGCTACTGCGGACGTCAATCGTAAATTTGACGCTATCGTCGGCGGTGCGCAGTATATCCCCCATCATGGCGCTGTGCGTGGATTCCGAGCCGACGTCACCAAGCCTGGGATCGTCGGCAAAGAGTTCCGCGGGGTTACTGAAGCTTACCCGTGTGTCGAGAATGACGCGATTTCCAGTGGTACCGTAATGATGACGTTTGCGCAGGCCCTGCATGATGCCGGCGCGGGTAAAGGCGGGGGCCAGCACGCAGGTGAGCCCGCCGTAGGCGCCAAACTTGGTCGAGCCGGGGTGTGATGCGCCCGGACGCCCCTTGTGCCCGTCGGAATTGGAAACAATGCCTACCCGGTAACCCTGTTCGAATGCGTCATGCAGCAGCCATTCGAAGGTGCCCCAGGCAGAGTGCACTTCGACCGCCTTTTCGAGACGTTGGTCGTGCGCAACCCTGATATCGGCGTAGCGTCCGCCGATATGCGCGAACACGGTACAGTCTTCGTCCTTCAGTGCCGTGAACAAGTCGCTGGCCGAGGTGGCATCGGTATCGATATCGGCCAGGTCGTCGACCAGGGCGTGCGATGAGCGGTGTATCTGCCGGCCTTCGTGCATGTGTAACACGTTGCGGTCGCCGCCGAGGCCGGTATTGCCCGACCATTCCCAGCCGGGAAACACGATGAAGCGGCCGTCTGCAGTGAATTCTGCGGATAATTCGTTGAGCCAGTGCCAGAATTCGGTGGTGATCTGAAAATCGTTGCCCTGGTGCACACAGATGTCGAGAAATGCCTTGTCACGCGCAAAATCGTAAAAGTCACGCGCCGAGTTGGTGCCAATGGTTTCTTCGGACTGGCCATGTAAATCACCCCAGTAGGGCAGCAGGTCTGATTTGTCGACGCAGCGACAAGGGTTGGAGCAGGTTACCGGATTTCCGTCATTATCGAGCAGTTCGATGCTCAATTCCCCGCTTGAGTCCACGCTCAAGCCCTCGATGATCTGTGAGAACTGTCCGGGTGCAAAGGTAATCGATGCAGGCAGGCCGTTGACCTTCAGGCTGCTACGCAGTTTAAAACCGGCGTCGCATTGATTCGACGGATTGCCCCAGCGGTCTTCGCCCTTGAGGCAAAGACGAAACAGGTCATTTTTTTGCCGCAGGGTTGGCAGGATAGCCTTGTACAGTACCGGGGGGCCTGGAATGATAGCGATTTCGGGCTGTTCGGGCAGTTCTACATAGTTGTAGGTGGCAATTGCATCGACCAACACCCTGAACTCGAAAGTCTGTTCACAGAAGGTCTGGATACGCATACCGGGCGAGCCCTCGCGGCGATCGCCAAAACGCACGATGATCTGGTCGCCTTCGCGCAGAAATCCGCGCACAACCTTGATGTATAGCGTCTTGTCCCAGGGTCGAATATTGCGTTTCATATCGTATTCGACGTGCAGTACGGCGCCATTACTGGCTTCGACGGTTACATAATTTGCTGCCGTGGGATTATCGAACTGCGGTCGGCCCATATCTGAAGCAAACCGATGTACGATTTTGAGCGAGCCGGTATCGTCGATACCGAAATAACCCGCGGTGTAGGTGAGGGTGAACTCCTGGTAGGAACCGGCCTCAAAACTTCCGTTCGGCTCCACCATGGCGGAACCCATTTTCTCGGGTAGATAAGTCGAATGTGGCATTGGCAGACAACCCTCGTGGACAGGTAGATTGTATCTGATTAATCAGGGCTGGTTGATTGGTTTAACGGGAAAATGTGCACGATTACTAATTGTTAAGGCAACAGCTGTTGCTCAACTCCAAAATAGTTTGCGAGCTGGTAATCAATAATTAGGTATACTGTCCCCGCTATCGCGTAGATTTCGAGAGAGTGACCAGGTATTGGGCATTTGGGAAGTCATGAAAAGAAAGCATGAAAATCGTGACCTATAACATCCGTTTTGGATTGGGACTTGACCAGGCTTACGACCTGGAGCGTATCGCCACGGAAATCGATGGTGCTGACATCATCGGCCTGCAAGAGGTCGAACGATTCTGGCGACGCAGTGGTATGGTCGATCAACCGCAGGTGCTCGGCGAATTGCTTAAAGGATTCTACTGGGCTTATTGCCCGGCATTTGACGTGGACGCGAGCACGGCAAATGGAGATGGTAGCGTTCTAAATCGCCGCCGCCAGTTTGGCCCGATGATGCTTTCGCGTTGGCCGATTCGTTCCACCCGAACGCTGGCGCTTCCCCAGCTACCCGCTAGTGAGTTAATAAGCATGGCTACCGGTGCCCTCGAATGTGTTATTGAAACACCGCAAGGTCCTTTGCGGGTATATTCGCTTCATCTTTCTGCACTCTCGCCACGCGAACGGTTGCTGCAGATTGATACGCTTCTTGAAATGAACAAAGCGATTGAACACTGTGGCACGGTAATGATGGCCGCCGGCAATCACAGCAACCCGGCAGAAGCACAGCATATTGTTGATCTGGACTGGAACAATGGCGAACCACCGCTACCAAAACCGGTCAACACCATATTCATGGGTGACTTTAATAGTACCGAGGAAAGCGCCGAGTACATTCGATTTGCGGGTGAAGCAGATCCAATTTTCGGGCGCGTCGTGCACAGCGACAGCTTTGTTGATAGCTGGAGTGTTGCGCGTGAAACCACGGGTTCACCGGAGTCCTGGTGGCCTGATCCACCCGATCGATTACCCGGACATCCATTGAGGCTGGATTATTGTTTTATCAGTACTGAGCTCGCGTCAAAGGTGAATCGTTGCTGGGTCGATACCAAAGCTGTCGGTTCCGATCACAGGCCTTATTGGGTGGAATTCGATGACTGAATGGTTTGAATTCAATAAAGCCATGAATGGCCGCTGCATCCGTTTTCCCAGCCAGGATTCAACCGGGTTCAATAAACATAAGAGTCATGGCATTTACGTTGGCACAAAACTGTTGATGAGGTATGACATCAAAATCAGATTTGGCTGACGTCTATTTGCTGTTTTTCAAGCAGTCTTTTTAAATATAAACATCTTGTTTTTTTGAGTGTTAAAGATAAGAAAGAAATTCCAACTGGAGGTTACTCAAATGAAAAATGACGATAGTAATACCGTATCACTGCAGCGATTGGGTCTGAACGACCTTGAAAGTCTGGCCAGGCAGGGCAAACTCGACAGGCGTGAGTTTATTAAACGCGCAGCAGCTTTAGGTTTTGCCGCACCATTTGCAACCAGCTTGCTGTCACAATCGGTACAGGCCGCAACCCCGAAAAAGGGCGGCAAAATTGTGATGGGCCTGGCTTACGGTTCAACCACCGACTCGCTGATTCCCGGCCAGAATGAAAATGGCTTTTTATCAACTTTGTCCTACGGTTTCCAGAACCAGTTGACCGAAATCGACAACAATGGGCGGACGATACCGGAACTGGCGGAAAGTTTCGAAGCCAACGCCGACGCCACAACCTGGATATTCAAATTACGCCAGGGTGTCGAGTTTCACAATGGCAAAACCATGACTGCCGATGATGTCATCCCCTCGTTCAACCATCATCGCGGGGAAGATACGAAATCTGCCGGGAAAGCTTTCCTGACTGCGGTGACCAGTATCACCAAGAAAGGGAAGTACGAGGTCGAATTCAAACTGGAAGAGGGTAATGCTGATTTCCCGTCTATTGCCAGTAGTGGCCAATTTCCGATCGTGCCCGCAAATGATGGCGTGCTGGATTGGCAATCATATGTTGGAACGGGTGGATTTACCCTCGAGAGTTTCGAACCGGGCGTACGCGCCTCGCTCAAACGAAATCCCAATTACTTCAAATCAGACCGTGCGCATTTTGACGAAGTAGAAATGCTTTCGTTACTGGATACTACTGCCCGGCAAAATGCAGTGATGAATGGTGCAGTTCATTCGATTAGTCGGGTTGATCCGAAAACGGTTCACCTGATGGCTCGGGTCAGCAATTTAAAAATTGTCGAGGCAACCGGTACTTTGCACTACACCTTTCCAATGCGCGTAGATGTTGCACCGTTTGACAACAATGATTTGCGCATGGCAGTCAAGCTATCGGTTGATCGTGAACAACTGGTGCAGAAGATTCTGCTGGACCATGGTGCACTTGGTAATGATCATCCGATCTCCACTGCCAACCCCTATCACAATGGCGATTTACCCCAGCGTAGTTATGATCCAGACAAGGCCCGTTATCACCTGAAGAAAGCAGGTATGGAAGGCATCACGCTCGATTTGAGCACGTCAGATGCAGCCTTCGCCGGTGCCGTCGATACAGCGCTTTTGATGAAAGATTCGGCCGCCAGGGCAGGTCTCAACATCAACGTGATACGTGAACCGAAAGATGGTTACTGGTCGAATGTCTGGAACAAAAAACCCTGGTCTGCCTGCTACTGGAGTGGTCGACCGACGGAAGACTGGATGTTTTCTGCGGCTTACACAGCCGGAGGCAAATGGAATGACACTGCCTGGCACACCGGTGCCGAGGCAGACCTTTTTAACAAGCTGGTGGTAGAGGCGCGTGCCGAGTTGGATACCAATAAACGCCGTGTACTTTACTACGAATGCCAGAAAATTGTGAGTAATCATGGCGGCGCACTGGTACCGATGTTTGCCAATTTTATTTTGGCGCTGGATAAAAGTGTTATGCACGACAAACTGGCTGGCAACTTTGACTATGACGGCTACAAGGCGGCCGAGCGCTGGTGGTTCGCATAGGCATAAGCCAAAAATAGCTTATCTTCAGTAAAAGGGTAATAGGAATCCTATTACCCTTTTTAGTATCGATTCAGGTGGCGGCGGTTAACCGGCTACCAAAGATGTGTGCGGAAGGGAACAATGGTAATCGGGTAACCGGGGTCAGTCCGCCCAGATTACTGGGTAATGAGCCCTAATTTGAATAAATTTACCGCTCTCTTATTTTGTGGGAATATGGCTCATCATGAGAGATTTCATTCAGGCTTTACCCAAGGTAGAACTCCATCTTCACATTGAAGGAACTCTCGAGCCCGGACTCCTATTTGAGCTAGCGCAGCGAAATAACGTGAGTATTCCGTTTAAGTCCGAAGCTGAAGTTCGTGACGCTTATGAGTTCTCGGATTTACAGTCATTTCTGGACATCTATTATCAGGGTGCCAATGTACTGATACACGAACAGGACTTTTTTGATCTTACCTGGGCCTACTTGCTACGTTGTCAGCAAGACAATGTTGTTCACACCGAGATATTTTTTGATCCACAGACCCACACCGATCGCGGCATTAATTTCGATACAGTAATCGGAGGCATTCACCGGGCACTGGTTCGAGCTGAGGTGGAACTTAATATCAGTAGTCGATTAATATTGTGTTTCCTACGCCACCTGGATGAAGCCGCTGCCTTCGCAACACTGGAGCAGGCACTGCCGCATCGGGATAAAATTGTCGCCGTCGGTCTTGACTCGTCGGAAAAAGGTAATCCCCCGGGAAAATTTCAACGCGTGTTCGAGCGCGCGCTTAAAGAAGGTTTCTTGACTGTCGCCCATGCGGGAGAAGAGGGGCCTGCCAGTTATGTCAGTGACTCATTATCATTACTGAAGGTCTCGCGTATCGATCACGGTGTCCGTTGCATCGAAGATCCGGTGCTGGTCGAGCGGTTAATTGCCGACCGCATTCCTCTAACCGTATGCCCACTATCCAATATCAAATTACGCGTATTTGATACCATGGCGCAGCATAACATTGTCGATTTGTTGCGGCGGGGTCTATGTGTCACGATCAATTCTGATGACCCAGCTTATTTTGGTGGGTATATGACCCAAAATTTTCTGGCGGTAGCTGAAGCACATTCGATGACTCCCCAGGAAATAGCCCAATTCTCTTTTAATTCGATAGCGGCCAGTTTTATCAGCAAGCATGAAAAACAACGACTTGAGGCTATTGTTTACGATTATTCTCAATAGTAGACCCTGATATATCTCCAATTGGAGGCGATCTTCGGCATGAACGGACGCTCGTGTAATTTTACTCAGGGCACTTGGGAGGGTGAGACCCGGACGGGAGACAACCTGGAATACCAGCCGTATAATGCGCCTTTGACAGTGATGCCTGATAAGAGTAGCGGTTACTGTTGTTGTGTTGATAAACCCGCGTCGCAAAAAATCAGCAAATCGAAATAGCCTGTAAATAGGGGGCTCAGGCCACGTTTTACGTCCTGACACCGATAATTTCGGTGGCAATATACCTATTAGCTTCCAGTTCCCAATCTCCAGAGCCTGGCCGCAATCCCTCTGACCTGAAAACAGGGGACAGACGCTAGCTTCCACAATTTAACCCATAGTGATAACTGTTATCAGGCCCTGGTTGGCGCATTGATAGTCCGGGCGCTGCTGACAGGCCCTGGTGATCGCGGATCGGGCATGAAGAGTCAGGAATATAGACTGAACGGGCTTGTACCGTCGAATCTAAAGCCATTTTAAAACAATGCCTTACGTAACAAACCTAAATTAATACTCACTTGCCAGTTTCTGTCCAAACGGTTCTTTCTGTCAATTGAGTCTACGCTCCGACAGCAGAGTAGTGGAGAGAGTTTTGCCAACTGCACTGAATTTGAATGATTATAGATCGATATCCATCCAACTTTACATAATATACATTATGCGCAGTTATCTATTCGGGGATGGATCTGGCAGGCCGGAAGTTTCAGGCTAATTCGTAATCATAAGTTGCATTTAAAAGCTGATAGATGGTGGTTTATGATTAAGCTTTAAAGCTATAAACTATTCACCCGCCAAGCTGAGACCCCACATGGCCGCCAAAAAAAAATATGCAAAACCCGTTTACCTCGTAGACGGCAAGCGCACACCGTTTCTCAAGGCACGTGGCAAACCCGGGCCTTTCAAGCATGCGGATCTGGGGATATCTGCCGCCAGGTCGTTGTTGTTGAAAATGCCGTTCGAACCCACCGAGTTTGATGAAGTTATTTTCGGTTCAACCATGCCGGGTCCCGACGAAGCCAATATCGCACGCATCGTTGCGTTACGCCTGGGTTGTGGCGATCGCGTACCGGCTTATACCGTTCACCGAAATTGTGCTTCGGGTATGCAGGCACTCGATAATGCGGCGATGTCAATTGCCTCGGGCCGTTCCCATCTGGTGTTGGCCGGCGGTATCGAAGCCATGAGTCAGGCGCCGTTGTTGTTTCACCCTAAAATGGTGAGCTGGTTGGCCGACTGGTGGGGAGCAAAATCGATTGGTCAGAAGTTCAAGGTTGCCGGCCGATTCAGTCCGCGCCTGCTGGCACCGGTGATAGCGCTGCTAAAGGGCTTAACCGACCCGGTAGTCGGGCTCAACATGGGTCAGACCGCTGAGCAAATAGCCTACCGGTTTGGTATCACGCGTGAGGAAATGGATCAATTTGCGCTCGAAAGTCATCAAAAACTGCACCAGGCGCAACAGGAAAACGAGTTAACAGAAATCGTGCCGCTGCTTGATTCTGGCGGCAATGTCTATGCTTTAGACGACGGTGTGCGTCCAGATTCGAGCCTGGCAAAACTTGGCAAACTGCGCCCTGCTTTTGACAAGCCTTACGGTCTGGTAACACCTGGCAATAGCGCACAGATAACCGATGGTGCTGCGGCACTGGTTATGGCCAGCGAAGCGGCGGTCAGGAAATACGATTTACCGATCCTCGCCAGGCTGGTCAGTACCGAATGGGCTGCGTTATCACCGGCCGAGATGGGACTGGGTCCAGCGCACGCTATTGCGCCCTTGTTGAAGTCACAGGCTATGAAAGTTGATGATATCGATTACTGGGAAATCAACGAAGCCTTTGCCGCGCAGGTACTCGCCGTGCTGGCCGCTTTAAATGACAAGGATTACTGTAAGCAGCAACTCGGCTTGCGTTCGGTGGTCGGCAGGATTCCCGCTGATCGACTCAATATTCATGGTGGTGGCGTCAGTCTCGGACACCCGGTGGGTGCCAGTGGTGCGCGTATCGTGCTGCATCTGGCGAAGGTGCTGGAACAGAAAAAGGCCAGCACCGGGATAGCTTCGCTATGCATCGGCGGTGGCCAGGGTGGCGCGATGCTGATCGACAGGAGCGCGTCATGAACAAATCTTTAATCGACTGGCATAGTCATTGCGATGAAGACGGGATCCTGTGGTTAACTCTCGACATGCAAAATAGCGATACCAATGTATTGTCGGTATCGGTACTTGAACAACTGGATAGCCTGATCGATCAGGTCAACAGTAATCTTCCCAAAGCGGTCATATTTCGTTCCGGCAAAGCGAAAGGTTTTATCGCGGGCGCTGATGTAAAAGAGTTTCTCGAAGTTACTTCCACACAGGAAGCGTTAATCATGATCAAACGAGGGCAGACCCTGTTTGCACGTATCGAAGCACTGCCCTGCCCGACCGTTGCGCTGATTGAAGGTTTTTGTATGGGCGGCGGCACCGAGCTGGCGCTTGCCTGTGACTATCGTGTGGCGCTGGATGACGCGGTAACGCGCATCGGCCTGCCTGAGGTAAAACTGGGTATCCATCCCGCCTACGGTGGCCTGGTGCGTGCCACCGCGATCGTTAACCCGTTGCAGTCGCTGGAAATGATGCTCTCCGGTCGGGCGTTGACCGCGCGCGCGGCCCGCGCCATCGGGCTGGTGGATGCGGCACAACCAGGACGTCAGATTGAGCGCGCCGCGCGCAAGATGGCCTTATCCCGACCGGCTAAACAGAAAATGCCATTGCTCGGCCAGATTCTGTCGTTACCGGGGATTCGCAATCTGCTAGCCGGGTATATGAAGAAGCAGGTGGCTAAAAAAGCACCCCGGCAGCACTACCCTGCCCCATACGCGATTCTCGATGTCTGGGCCAGTTACTACGGTGACAAGAAGCGCATGATCGAGGAGGAGGCCAATTCGGTTGCTCGCCTCATACAGGGAGACAAAGTGCGTAGCCTGGTTCGGGTGTTTTTCCTGCAGACGCGGTTAAAGGGACTGGGTGATAAAAAGTCATTCACGCCGCGGCATGTGCATGTCATCGGCGCAGGTACCATGGGTGGGGATATCGCCGCCTGGTGTGCGTTACGCGGCTTCAATGTAACCCTGCAGGATCGTGAAGCGAAATATTTGAGCAAGGCCTTCAAACGAGCGCATCAATTGTACGCTAAACGTCTGAAGACCACGCTGGAGCGTAATGCCGCGCTGGATCGTTTGATTCCGGATGTCGACGGGGATGGCGTATCCAGGGCTGACGTTGTGATCGAGGCTATTTTCGAAGATATCGATGCCAAGCATGCGATATACAAAGATATCGAGCCACGTATGAAACCTGGCGCTGTACTCGCTACCAATACTTCCAGCATTCCACTCGAAACCCTGGCAACCGCGCTGAAAGAGCCGGACCGGCTGGTCGGCATCCACTTTTTCAACCCGGTAGCAATGATGCCATTGGTAGAGATTGTCAAAACCGCGTCGTCATCTGAACAGACTGTCCAGCATGCGATCGCATTTACACAACACATCGGCAAGTTGCCGCTGCCGGTGAAGAGCTCGCCCGGCTTCCTGGTCAATCGCATCCTGATGCCCTACCTGGTGGAGGCCTTTACGCTTTACGATGAAGGTGTCGCACCCGAAGCGATCGATAAGGCCGCAACCGATTTCGGCATGCCGATGGGACCGGTTGAACTCGCTGACACAGTTGGCCTCGATATCTGCCAATCGGTGGCACAGAATTTATCCGCAGCTTACGGTATCGAAGTGCCGGCGGGTCTTAACAAGTTTGTCGACTCGAAAAATTTCGGTAAGAAATCCGGCCGCGGATTTTATGAGTATAAGAAAGGCAAGCCGGTCAAGGATAACGACGTCGATATGGGCGATCAGAAAGTAATTCAGAATCGACTCGTGTTTCGCTTCCTGAATGAAGCCGCCGCCTGTTTAAAGGAGGAAATCGTGGACGATAAAGATCTGCTCGATGCCGGTATTATTTTCGGTACCGGCTTCGCGCCATTTCGCGGTGGGCCGATGAATCATAGCTTGCAGGAAGGCGTAGAATCGATTGTCGCCGCGATGACTGATTACGAATCGAGGTTCGGCGAGCGTTTTCACCCGGCAGCAGGCTGGTCATTGCTCAGCGAGTAGATAAATCCTGCTGCGGAAAAAGGTTTGGCAAAGAGTTTTGATCTGGATCAGGCCAGGCCGGATGACAAGGTGCTTCAGTCACAACCAGCTGCCATAACCGCCTGCCCTGCCAGCTTGAATCGTGCTGTGAATACAACGCCCGGTCAAGTCTGGAAAGTTCGTTGCTAAATTCGATGGATCCTGTCCTGGTCTCGATCTGATTTACGCCGCTGATGTTAGCGCCCGGCCAACGCAGCCTGCCCCATTTCAGCAATTCACGGCGGGCGTTGAGCGGGTCATTCGCAATACAGGCTTTTCTCAAAGCCTGCAGATTACGCCGCCTGGCTAACCCGGACTCAATTTGCCGGCTTATCCGGCGACGCATCGGGGTAATAAAAAGTAGCGATATGCAAGCCATTAATGGCAGGCCGACTAGTGCGATCCACAGCCAGTTAGCACGCATAGATGGTGTGCCGGGTCCTGTCAGCGGTGCAAGATTTGAACCGACCGGGGATAAATCGGCAATACCGAACTGATTTCCCGGGGAATTTGCCACGTTGAGCGTTCTGCTTTCCAGCCGCGCTGCTCTTTCAATATCCCCGCTGACGTCCCACCATTTCAGGATGGTTGCCGGTAGCGTGATTTCGCCTGGCTGTGAAACCACCACGGCAAAGCGCTGTTCCAGTCGTCCCACCACGTCATTACCCTGATACTGGTTGGAGCGTACCGCCTGGTCGGCATAAATCTTGAACTTGTCGGCATAGCCAGACAGGAGGTCCGACGGCAAGGCTTCGGCTGGTAGTCCCCGGGCCTCGATGGTGATACTGAAACCCAGGGAGTCTCCAAACTTCAGGTCGTCGGCAATAGCATCCCAGCGCCGTGATATTTTCAGTAGCCTGGCTGGTAGCCAGATATTACCACTGAAGGCGGCTGGTGGATTTCGAACCTGCAATTGCAAGGCTTCGCTGTTGCGATAAATCTGTCTCGATGGCACTGCCGGATCAGCGCTAGTCGAAGCAGATTCCTGTTTTATCATACCCCGATAATTTGCTGGTGATAGCCGGATGACACCGGGCGATTGTGCAACCAGAGTAATACTCCGTTCCAGTACATTGAATTCCTTGCCGTTGCGATAGATTAAATACCTTGAGTCGCGCCCGCTTCGATAAACTTCCGTATTGTCGGCCCCTGGTTCAAGCAGGTTGCCATCGGAGATGGGTATGTTATGCAGTAAACGCATGACGATCCTTGCTGGTTGGCCGACATAGGGATTTTGTGGTTCTGCCTCGATCTCGAGAAAAACATCTTGTCTGGCCAGCAACGCGGGCGATTGCCGGGTGACTTCAAGGCTTAATACGGGTGTGGACAGGTCGCCAACTTTTATCGATGGAATTCTGAGGCTGCCGCTGCGGCGTGGCAGGATATCAATTTGCCACTGCATCCGATGAAACATTTCATTGGCTTCGAGCATGCGAGCAATGCTGGGCCTGACATCGAGGACCTCGAAATCAGCTTCCAGCTTCGCCAGATCAAGCGCGTATAAGGAGGGTATTTTGCTATCGTATTCGATAACCAGTTTTGCGATGTCACCCTCAAAAATCCGCTCCGGTTGCAGGTATGCGGTTTGCGCCTGGCCCGGGGAGTAAAGTTGGGCGAGCAGCAAAATACAGCATATTTTCCTGATCCGACGCATGCTGATCAACGTGGTTGTCGTTTCTGACGCTGGAAATCCCGTAAAAATTTGCGTCGGAACAAGTCAGTAGAAGTCTCGGGTAAGGCGTTAATCCAGCGTTCAGCCTGTTCCGCATCGGGTAGTTGCCCGGCTTCGAGTGCCTGCAGAGCGAAAGGCTCCATTTCCTGCTCGAGACCGTCGAAGCGTTCAAACGGGTCTACCTGTCCGGCTTGCATCGACGCGCCCAGGCCAGGCCCTGATTGTTGATCATCGGCAGGATTCGTCAATTCCTGTCCGGCAACCCCGATACGTGCTTCAGCATCGGGCAGATCCGCATCGCCTGACGATTCGCCAGCGTCGGATTCTCCCGATTGTCCATTTACAGTTTCATATTGTTGCTCCAGGTACAGTTCGATCAGCCGCTTGTTGTACCTGGCCGGGCCAAGTTGCGGATTTAATTCGAGCGCCTTTTGATAAGCCAGCACGGCTTCGGCAAACTGGTGCTGTTGCGCGAGCGTGTTGCCGAGGTTGTAAATCGCTTGCGCGGATTCATCCTTGCTGTACATCTCCAGAGCCTGCTGATACTGCCCGCTCTGGTAGTAAGCAGAGCCTTGCAGTAGCGGATTTGTGGATAATTCATACGAGGTTTGGAAATCACCTTGTTGATAGGCTTCGAAGGCAAGCTGCTCCGGGTGGTTCCAGAAAAAATTCCATTCCTTTGCATAGAGTTCATCATCGCCCGGAACCAGTATGCCCAGCAATATCATCCAGATTAGATTCTTGCGGAACAGCAGCAATGCCAATGGGAGCATTAGTAACACCAGCCAGGCGCCGTCGTTGGCAGCTGCGCGGTCGGAACTATCGTCGGCTCGATCTGATTCAATCAGCTGGTTCGCGCTCAACCTCGACATCAGGAGATCGCTGACTCCGCTAGAGCCGGTCATCGTTACTAACCCGCCCTTGCCTGCCCGGGCCACGCGATCCAGTAGCGCAAAGTTGGTTTTGCTCAGCACGACCTTGCCCTGCGTATCGCGTAACAAGCTACCCTCGGCATCGAGCGCCGGTCCACCCGCGCTAGTGCCGATTGCCAGCACATGAATCCGGTGCCCCTCGTTAGCCGCTGTCAGTGCGACCGCTAACGCCGCGTCATTGTCACTGGCGCCGGCAGTCACAATGATTATCTGTCCCCTGCCCGCAACGGAGGCCGCTAACAAATCCCGGGCAGAGCGGATAGCCAGATCTATGCGCGTACCATCCTCTGGCATAGTACTTGGATCGAGTGCATCTATAAATGCGAGCAGTGTCGCGCTGTCCGTCGATAATGGGGATACCACGAATGCGGCGCCAGCAAAGACTACCAGGCCGGTTTCACCATCAAAGTCCGCCGAAATAATTTCTTTTGCCGCTGCGACGGCATGCGCGAAGCGTTGCGGTCGCACATCTTCTGTCAGCATTGAGCGTGACAAGTCGAGTGCCAGCACCCGTGCGCTGGTTGATTCCAGCATCGGGTAAGACTGTTTGCGCCAGCTAGGTCCGGCGGCTGAGAGTGTTCCGATTGTTAATATGATGGCCAGAATCCAGGCCAGCCAGTCGTTGCGATTCGAACCTGGGGGATCGACCAGCATTCTATCCAGTAACGCCCTGTCACATATTCTGCGCCACATGGATTGTCGTCGTGGATATCTCGAATAAGTCCACACCAGCCACCACAGCAGTGGCAACAAAACTAACCAGAGCGGGTTTAAAAACTGAAAGTTGGCGAGTTCGATCATCGGCTAACCGAAAGTCGTGACTGACGGATCGACCAGGTGATGAAAAACGACATCACCAGCAATCCTGCGATTAACGGCATCATGAACAGTTCGTGGCGCGGACGGTGTGTCTGGTACTTGTGCTCGACAGGCTCCAGTTTATCGAGGTCGAGGTAGATTTTTTCCAGGGTCGATGCATTGGTGGCACGAAAATATTTACCACGAGTGACCGCGGCTACCCGGTTAAGCACTCTTTCGTTGAGTGCGACCCCCGGTGGTATGTTTTGCTGGCCATAGGTCCGGCTCAAAGTCTGGGCATCGGTTCCAACGCCGATGGTATAGATAGTCAGACCCTGTTGACGAGCCAACTGAGCAGCGACGACTGGATTTTCGAAACCGGCGGTGTTGGAGCCATCGGTAACCAGAATGAGCACCTTGTGTGCGCTACCCTGGGCGCGCATAGATTTAACCGCAAGTCCGATCGCATCGCCTATTGCCGTGTAACGGCCGGCCAATCCGGTACTGACATCCGCCAACAGTTGCTGCAATGTATCCAGGTCAAAGGTTAGTGGCACATATGTGTAAGCGTTGGTGCCGAACAGGATGAGTCCGAGGCGATCGCCCTCGCGTCGATCGATGAATTTTCCAACCACCGCTTTCAGTACTTCGAGACGGCTCGCAGTTTTCGAATTAATCGTCATGTCGACTTCGCTCATACTGCCGGAAATATCAACTGCCAGGATCAAATCCCGCCCGCTTACCGTGCGTGAAACCGGTTCTCCAAGCCAGAACGGGCGGCCCGCGGCGATAACCAGGCAAATCCACAAAATCCATGCACAGGCGCGCGCCAGTTGCCGGGGTGATTTTCTAATCGAGGATTCGGTAAACGGGTAGCGATTCAACAAGGGCACGGCAAGTGCCAGGTCAGCGTGATTTGACAGTGGCAGCATTTTCCTGGCCAGTAGCGGCAACGGCAGCAACAGCATTGTCCACCACCAGTCAAATCCGAGCATTAGTCCCTGCCCCGTTGCTGCAATCTGGGTTTAACCGCGGCTAACCATTGTTCACACAATTCAACCAGCTGGCCGGCATCCTGGGTTGCCTGTTTACGGTAAATTGAGCCGCCAAAAACATTTCCTCTGCCCTTACTGAAACTGTCGTCACCAAGGCTTTCATCGAGAAAGTTCAGCCAGGCTTCGCCGGTGAAACCCTCGAGTTGTCGTGCTGGAAACGCCAACAAGGCCACCTGCTTGAGCCATTTTGCAAGCTGCAGAGAAAGTTCATGGGTATCATTGTTGCGCTTGTAGGTTGATCTGATGCACTGTAAATCCTGCTCGGCCAGGCTTGCCAGGCGATTTACCCTGCGATACCTGATTACCAGCCAGAACAGCGTGGTAATAGTGATGATTGCGCCAATAGCGACCACGTAAACAGGTGGGATCAGCCACCAGTCGGGCGCCGCCGGTGGTTGAATATCCTTTAGTTCCCGCAGTAGTTCGTCGACAGTCATTTCAAGGCCAGGTTTTGCGTGATCTGTGCTGTAATGTCGCCATTGCAGGAAATCGGAATTAACGGGATATTCAACTTCGAAGCCATGCTTTCGATGCGGCTACGATGCTCTTGCTGCCACTGCTTCAGCCAGGTATCGCTGCCCTGCCCGGCCAAATCAAAACCGAATTTCTGCTTATCCGCCCGCACCTGGTAATGACCGCCCGGCCAGGCATTGATCTCCGTATCGTCATGGATCCAGTAGCTGTTGATGTCGTTATGTCTGACGATAGCCGATAGTAATTCCAGCGACTCGTTATCGATGCCGATAAAGTCTGTAATCAAGGCGATAATTGCTCCCGGTTTGACCACGCGGTTAATTTCACGCAGCAAAAAATTGAGGCGGTTACGAGATGGATCCGCCGGCAGATGGATGTTGCTGGCCTGGGCCAGGTGATGGAATACGCCGAGTAAACCTGACCTGGTTTTTCCGGGTCTTACTTCATGGTGAGACTCGGGAGACACAATTAATCCCCCGATGCGATCGCCTGCAAAACTGGCTAGCCAGCCGACGTGGGCGGCGACCTGGGCCGCAGCCCAGGATTTAAAACTGTAACGGGTACCGAAATACATCGACGCCGACAAATCAATGGCGAGCAGAAAACGGCGTTCCTTCTCTTCGGCAAAAATCTTGGTATGGGCTTCACCGGTTCGCGCCATGACCCGCCAATCCATGGTGCGGACGTCGTCTCCATAGACGTAGGCGCGGGATTCTTCATACTCCATCCCGCGTCCACGCAGGCGTACTTCGCGCGCGCCGGAACGATAGCTCGCTCGGCGGCGGATACTGGCCAACGACAGGCCGGATAAATGCCCGCGTACCCTGACTAAATCCTCAACCTCGATGCTGATTCCGGAAACATTGTCAGCATCGGCGTTCATGCTCAGGCGGTGGGTACTTTTGCCAGCAATTCATCGATGACCTGTTCGACGGATATGCCATCCGCTTCGGCCTGATAGGTAAGCAGAATCCGATGACGCATAATCTCGTGCGCCAGTTTTTGCACATCTTCCGGTGATACATAGTCCCTGCCTTCCAGCCAGGCCAATGCACGGCAACAGCGATCAAAGGCCAGGCTGGCGCGCGGACTGGCGCCATACTGTATCCAGCCAGCCAGGGTAGCTGAATACGGCTGGGGACTCCTGCTGGCGTCGACCAGTTGCGCGATGTACTGCTCGACCGGCTGCGCCATGTATATGTCGAGAATTTGCTGGCGAGCATCAATGATGACCTGTTGTGCGATTGGCAACATAGCGGGAATGCCGAGAGCTGCCTGGTCTTGCTGGGCTTCGCGTCGCACCTGCTGCATGATCTGAACCTCGGAGTCGACACGGGGGTAGTCAATGGTAACTTTCAGCAAAAACCGGTCGAGCTGGGATTCGGGTAACGGGTAAGTGCCTTCCTGCTCGATTGGATTCTGAGTCGCCATCACAAAGTACAAACCGGGTAATGGATAGGTCGTTTTACCGACTGTAATCTGTCTTTCCTCCATCGATTCCAGCAGTGCCGATTGCACCTTGGCCGGTGCGCGGTTGATTTCATCGGCGACAATGACGTGATGGAACAATGGACCCGGTTGAAAATTAAAACTGCTGTCATGGGGCCGATAGATGTCGGTTCCGGTCAGATCGGCAGGTAGCAGATCGGGGGTAAACTGGATACGCTGGAAGTCGCCTTCGAGGCCACTGGCAAGGGTCTTAACCGCCCTTGTCTTGGCGAGTCCGGGCGGGCCTTCAACCAGTATGTGTCCATCCGCAAGTAACGCTACCAACATTCTCGAAATCAGGCGGTCCTGGCCGAGAATACGGGAGTTCATGAAATTGCGCAGAACCAGGACTTTTTCGCGCAGTTGATTGATTTCGGCTTCAGGCATATCCCGGCATTTTTTCAGGTTGAAAACCTGCTATCACAGAATAAATCAACCAGTCGATGGCTAAGGTTACTCGGCCAGCATAAACGCCCTGTTGCCGAATTTCCAGCCCTGCTCGGGGTTGCCGGGCCTGTCCAGCATAAACCGGGCCGCCCGTTCGATGGCCAATCCGGGTTCTTTGCCCGAGGTGTTAGTCGAGGCCAAACAGTTTGTTTGCGTTGTCAAAGGTTGCGCGCGCAAGGCTAGCAAGCGATTCGCCACGAATTTCAGCCAGTTTTTCAGCGACCAGTTTTACCCGGCCCGGGTGATTGGTCTTGCCGCGATGAGGTGCAGGCGAAAGCCAGGGTGCATCAGTTTCGATCAGCAGGCGCTGCAGCGGGATTTGTTGCGCCATATCGCGTACGTTCTGTGCCTGGTGAAAAGTAACGATGCCGGATATGGAAATGTAAAAGCCGAGGTCTATAGCAGCGCGCGCCATTTCCCAGTCTTCGGTAAAACAGTGCAGCACTCCCCCGACTGCCCGGGCCTGGTGCTTGCGCAGCAGTTTCAGGGTGTCTTCGCGGGCCTCGCGGGTATGAATTACCAGCGGTAATCCACATTCGCGAGCCGCCTCTATGTGGGTTGTAAAGCGCTCACGCTGCCAGTCGAGATCGCCGGATTGATGAAAATAATCGAGCCCGGTTTCGCCAATGGCGACTACCTTGTCGCGTGTGGCGAGTTCGCATAGCTGGTCGACAGTCGGTTCCTGCACATCCGCGTAATCGGGATGTACACCAGCGGTGCAGAAAATGTGTTGGTAAGGCTGGATGCGCTGGTGCATCGCGTCGAAGGATTCGAGGTTAACCCCGATGCAGAGCATGCGCGTAACCCCGGCCTGCGCTATGCTGCTCAGCAACTCATCGAAATCATCGTTGAATGCATCGAGATCGATTCGATCCAGATGACAGTGAGAATCAAAAAACATTCTTCAAAAATACAATTTCTTAGCTATCTTTTTCGCAAGATCAAGGCGGTCCGGCGCACCGGAGGGGCGCGCGCAGAACCGGAGTGTATGTGTGTATAAATGAGGTTCGAGCACGGCCCTGACGCGGATATTGCGGAAAAAGATAGCTAAGAAAGGTGTTTTTACATCGTGTGGGTTGGGCGATCTGCCTGCAGGGCACCGGCGAGGAAGCCTTCGATCTTGTTGCGCGTGGTGCCATTATCCTGGGCGCTGAACTGTACCCCTATTCCGGCAGCCTTGTTGCTCTGCGCGCCTTGCGGGGTGACCCAGATGATTTTACCAGCGACCGGCAAACGATCCTTGTCATCCATCAGGCTCAGTAGCATGAACACTTCGTCACCGAGTGCATATTGCTTGTTGGTAGGAATAAATAGACCACCATTTTTAACATAAGGCATATAGGCCGCGTAAAGCGCGCTCTTGTCCTTGATGTTGAGTGAAAGTATGCCCTGGCTACCCGGTGCGCCCATTAGATCAATCTCCGAGAAAGTATTTGTTTCAATGATATTAGCACGTCTTCGAGCTGAAGTTGGAGATCGAGGTTATTTTCTTCAACGCGCAGCTGATACTGTGCGCGTAGTCGCAAATCCAGTAACGCCTGTGCGCTGCGCCGGTCGGCCCCGGGCCGGCTCCCCGCATCGGCGTCAACCCCGCTACTCTGGTAACAATATGCATTGAGCGACATGTTTATCAGGCGTCGGATAACGGTCGTTTCAGACGTTAGCAATCCCCGACAAAGTTCGCTAACACTGAGTTCACCCCGTAAAAACTGGCTGAAGCGGGATTTGAACTGCGCGACCTGCGCAGCGTAGTCATTTTGCTTCAGTTCCAGCGCAAGTACAGGATCACCATCGGCATATTGAAGGTAGCTGGTAGCTGTCGCATCTTCGACACCCTGCTCGCGCAACCAGCTTAACGCCTGTTCCCGCGTGGGCGGATTGATGCTCCAGGATTGGCAGCGACTGCGCAGCGTAACCGGGATACGCCCCCGATTATGGGTGACTAACATGATTAACACCTGCGCTGCTGGTTCTTCGAGGGTTTTTAACAACGCATTCGCACTGGGCTTGTTCATGGCTTCCGCAGGATAGATCAGGGCGATCTTCATGCGATCGTATTGGCGGGTTAAATAAACTTCATGTATTAGTTTACGTATTTGCTCTATATTTATGTTTTTATTTAGTTTTTTTGTTTTTTCATTATGCTCTAAAGTCACCAGATTGAAATCTGAATAAGTGCCTGCCTGCATCATCCTGCAGGCTCCGCAAACTCCGCAAACAGACAGATCAGATGGGTTGTCACACAGTAACAGCATCGACAGATAGCGGGCAAAGCCGCTGATATCCTGCTCGCTGGAGGTATCAATCAACACCGCGTGAGGTAAATGTTGCTGTTGCTGGAGACTTAGCGCACGCTGCAGGATCTCGGCTTGCCAGGGCAGGAATTGGGGCTTGATGTCATCCATTATCGGATCTGGCAATTAGCTTTCAAGCCGAGCCCAAATCGATCATTGATAACGGCGATTATTTCTTCGCTGACCTGATCCATGCTTTGATTGGCGTCGATGACCTGGTATTGCTGTTGATTGCTCGTGGCGATCTGTAAAAACGCGTTACGCACCCTGGCATGATAGCTGGTCCCCTTCTTTTCAAAGCGGTCTTCGTTGTCGCCACGATCCCTGGCTCTGGCCAATGCGATTGATTCCGGAACATCAAGAATCAACACGAGTTCCGGTTTGAAGTCACCGACCACCGTTTGGTGAATCTGTTCAACGGTGTCTAGCCCCAGATCACCTGCAATACCCTGAAAAGCTCGACTTGAATCGGCAAAACGATCGCTGATGACCCATTTTCCGAGTGCCAGTTGAGGCCAGATGGTGTCACGTAAATGTGAACGTCGTGCTGCATACATTAACAGCAACTCGGTCATGCTATCCCATTTTTCGGGCTCACCTGTTACCAACAGTGCGCGGATATCCTCGGCTGCGGGCGAACCCCCGGGTTCGCGTGTCAGTATTGCCTGTTGACCGGCGTCGACCAGCGACTGTAACAACCTGCGTGTTTGCACACCCTTGCCGGAACCATCGACACCGTCGATTACTATCATGCGATTCTGACTGGATTCGTGGTTCACGATCTATTTAGCCTTGTTTAACTGGTATCGCCTAACTGCGGTATTGTGTTCGTCCAGCGTTGCTGAAAAATGATGCGTACCGTCACCCTTGGAAACAAAATACAGGGCCTCTGTTTTTGCCGGATGCAAGGCCGCGTGAATGGCTTCCAGCCCGGGCAGCGCTATGGGTGTTGGCGTCAACCCGGCATGCAGGTAGGTATTATAAGGGGTGTCTTTCTTTAAATCCCGAAAACGTATGTCGCCATCAAATTTTTCGCCAAGGCCATAGATGATCGTCGGATCTGTTTGCAGGCGCATATTTTTTTTCAGACGTTGAATGAAAACGCCGCTGATCAGGGGGCGCTCGAAACCGGCGCCGGTTTCCTTCTCGATTATCGAAGCCAGGATCAGGGCCTCATAACTGGACTCCAGGGGTAAATCGCTATCACGCTGATTCCATTCGCGAGTCAAATGTTTTTGCATGACCTGGTAAGCGCGCCGCAGGAAATCAACATCGCTGGTACCCTTTGGGAAACGATAGGTGTCGGGGAAAAACATGCCTTCGGGGTGCTGTTCAGGATAACCGACCAGGGTCATGATTTCCTGGTTGCTTTTACCCTCCAGGGTATGCTCGATGACAGGGTCTTCAGCGATCGCAGCGAGCATCTGACGAAAGGACCAGCCTTCGATAACCGTAAAGCTGTATTGAAGCGCACTGCCCTGGATAAACTTTTCGAGTAACTCGTCGGCCGTCATTCCTGTTTCGATTTGATACTCGCCAGCTCGAACCCTGGTTTCTACACCTTTGACTTTTGCCAGCAGAATAAACAGCCAGGGATCATTAATTATCTTTTGCATGCTCAAATCCTGTGCAATCGATTTGATATTGCTGCCCGACCTTATCAGGAAAACGGTTGGTTGTTGTGGCAAAGCGACGCTGCCGTGTTGAAATCGCAGCAATTGATAAACCAGAATCGCGACGACCAGTATCGCGGCCAGAATACTCCAGACAAACAATTTCTTGATAAATTTTGTCATGCTGATTCTGTCAATCGATAGATGCAGTTCGATTAAGCGCCGCCATCAAAGCCCTGCCGCAATCGACGGGCACTCGCTGGCATGGACTGATATCGATCATCTGCAGGGGATTATTTTCGCTTCCGGTTTGCGTAACTATACCCTGAAAACTAGCCATCCATATCCAGTGGCGGGAGTTTTGACTGCCGCTGAATTTCGAGGCGAACAGATATGGATAGACGTCAGGTTCGCTGCTGCGAACCGCTAGCAGGTCCGGTACGACATCGGGTTTGTGGCAGATATCACGGTACATCGACCGGATCGACTAAACTAATTTGAACACACAGGTGCCGTTGGTTCCGCCAAATCCGAAAGAATTAGACATCGTTGCCGACAGTTTCATCTCCCGAGCCGTGTTTGCAACATAGTCCAGATCACATTCCGGATCCTGGTTGTCAAGGTTGATAGTCGGCGGGACTACCTGGTCGCGTAACGCCAGGATCGAAAAAATTGCCTCGATACCGCCAGCAGCTCCGAGTAAATGTCCAGTCATCGATTTGGTCGAACTGACTACCAGCTTATAGGCATGATCGCCCATCGCCAGCTTTACTGCGTTGGTTTCAGCGATATCACCGGCCGGGGTCGAAGTACCATGCGCATTGATGTAGTCAATATCCTCTGCATTTAAGCCTGCATCATTCATTGCATTGACCATGCAGCGCGCGGCGCCTTCACCCCCCTGGGAAGGTGCGGTCATATGATAGGCGTCACCACTCATACCATAACCAACCAGCTCACAATATATGTTGGCACCGCGTTGCCTTGCCATTTCGTACTCTTCGAGTACTACAACACCGGCGCCATCGCCAAGGACGAAGCCGTCACGATCCAGATCCCAGGGGCGACTGGCCGCTTCTGGATCATCATTTCGCGTAGACAATGCCCTGGCCGCGGCGAAACCACCAACGCCCAGCGCCGAAGTTGCCATTTCAGAACCACCGGCGACCATCACATCCGCGTCGCCGTAAGAAATCATGCGTGCCGCATCACCGATATTATGCGCACCGGTAGTACAGGCACTGACGATAGAAATATTTGGACCTTTCAGGCCACGCATGATCGACAGATTACCTGACACCATGTTGATGATCGAGCTCGGCACGAAGAATGGTGAAATTTTTCGTGGACCGCCAGCGACGTAGGCATCACGATTTTTTTCTATCGTCGGTAGACCGCCGATCCCGGAACCTATCGCGACACCGATGCGTTCGGCATTTGCCTCGGTGACTTCGAAACCGGAATCATCCAGTGCCTGAACACCCGCGGCAATACCGAAATGGATAAAGGTATCCATTTTTTTCACTTCCTTGAAGGATAGATAATCTGTAGGGTCAAAGTCCTTGACCGAACCTGAAATCCGGGTCGTAAAATCACTCGCGTCAAACGCTGTGATGGGCGCAATACCACTTTTCCCGGAAACGATGTTTTTCCAGGACTCATCGACTGTGTTTCCTACCGGAGTCAACAGTCCGAGTCCAGTTACTACGACACGACGCTTTGACAAGATTATATCCTCTTCAAACAGTGCATCTCGGTCAATAAATGAAAATGCCGCTTAGCACCTTGAGATGATAAGCGGCATCCTTCAATTCGAGTGGCTTTCTACAGGTTTGCGTTGACGTAGTCGATCGCGAGTTGAACACTGGTGATTTTTTCTGCTTCTTCATCAGGAATTTCAGTTTCAAATTCCTCTTCCAGTGCCATTACCAGCTCTACAGTATCGAGTGAGTCCGCACCCAGATCATCGACGAAGGATGCATGGTTCGTTACTTCTTCTTCCTTTACGCCTAATTGTTCAGCAACAATTTTCTTAACACGTTCTTCTACAGAGCTCATTTTTAGAGTATCTCCAGGTTAATAAATCGAAAACTTGTAAGGTGCGATATTGTATTGAAAAGCCGGATTAGTTGCCACAAATGTATAATTTTTTTTTCGGCACTTAAATTGCTTATAAATCAATTATTTATATTAATAAATGCAGATACCTTGTTATGGCATATACATTCCGCCGTTCACATGAATGGTTTCTCCGGTGATATATGCGGCCGCTGGCGAGGCCAGAAATACTACCGCTGCCGCTACTTCCTCGGCGGCCCCGAGGCGTCCTAACGGGATCTGTCGAGCCAGCGCATCGCGTTGTTCCTCGGCCAGTTCACGCGTCATATCGGTGTCGATAAATCCCGGCGCCACCGTGTTGACAGTAATATTCCTGGAGCCAATTTCCCGCGCCAGCGATTTAGTAAATCCAAGCAGGCCGGCCTTGGCAGCTGCATAGTTGGTTTGTCCGGCATTGCCGGTGGCGCCGACAACCGAGGATATGTTTATGATGCGACCGTTGCGCTTTTTCATCATTGGCCGCAGAACTGCTTTACTCATTCGATAAACCGAACTCAAATTGGTATTAATGATGTCATCCCATTGCTCGTCTTTCATCATCATCAGCAGATTGTCGCGCGTAATACCGGCGTTGTTTACCAGGATATCGGGCGCACCGTATTCGTCGATTATCTGCTTGACGCAGTTCGTAACCGAATCCGAATCGGCAACATCGAGTACCATGCCGGTGCCCTTGACGCCGCTTTCGCTGAACATAGCAGTAATATTTTCAGCCCCTGCTGCACTGGTCGCAGTGCCGATAACGGTTGCTTTTTCTGCGCCCAGCGCCTGGGCGATGGCCTGGCCAATTCCCCGGCTGGCGCCTGTAACCAATGCGATTTGATCGGATAACATGTTAGATCTCTCCTATTGACTGCTGCATGTTTTCGAGTGAATCCGCGTCGAAAACTGCAAACGCCTGTAGTGATTTTTCAATTCGACGGGCTAGACCGGTAAGAACTTTACCAGGTCCACATTCGACCAGTGTGGTAACACCCCCTGCATGCATCTGCTCGACGCTGGCTACCCATTTCACAGGCTGGTATAGCTGCAGTTGCAGACGCTCCCTGATTTCGTCGATGGATGCCGCGACGGAAGCGCTCTGGTTATGCACTATCGGAATCTGCGGCATTTTGATAGTCAGGGTTTCCAGTTCTTCCGCAAGTTGCCGCGCCGCATCTTTCATCAGTGAGCAGTGTGACGGCACGCTGACCGGCAACGGCAGTGCGCGTTTGGCACCCAGTTCTTTCGCCTGGATCATGGCGGCTTCGACCGCTGCGGTTTCACCGGCAATGACGACCTGCCCCGGGGCGTTGAAATTCACCGCTTCAACCACACCACTGCTGATTGCCGCACAGGCTTCGAGCACATCTTCGTCGGTCAGGCCAATGATTGCTGCCATTGCGCCCTCTCCTGCTGCGACCGCCGCTTGCATCAGCTGCCCACGATGCGCAACCAGCTTGACCGCACTGGTCAATTCGAGGCTACCTGCACACACCAGTGCGCTGTACTCACCAAGACTGTGCCCGGCCATCATTGATGCTTGTGGCATGTCCGCTTGCTGCGAAGCGATACGCCAGCTGCCGACTCCCGCGCAGAGCATGGCAGGCTGTGTTACTTCGGTTTCATTAAGCCGCGCCTCGGGCCCTTTGCTGACCAGCGTCCAGAGATCATAACCGAGCGCATCCGACGCTTCGTTGAAAACCTCGATTACAGTTGCTTGATGTTCTTCCCAGGCATGCATCATCCCGACCGATTGCGAACCCTGGCCGGGAAAAACATAGGCGAAATTTGTCATGGATTGATTTGCCTGCAAAAAAAACAGAATGTTATCACAGGGTTTTGTCAGGCGTTACTTGCTCTATTGATATACCGGCTGAATAATGGATAATGGCGCGCTTTAAACAATGAGTTAGATTATGCCAAAAGGCGATCATATCGAGATGCGGGGAGTGGTAAAGGATACCCTGCCGAATACCATGTTCCGTGTTGAGCTGGAAAACGGGCATGTTGTAACCGCCCATATTTCAGGCAAAATGCGCAAGCACTATATTCGGATTTTAACCGGTGACACGGTAACGGTGGAGTTGACGCCTTACGACCTGACCAAGGGCCGCATTACTTTTCGCGATAGATAATTTCGTTAGTCTACCGAGGCCTCTTCCTTGCGCTTCTGCGGTTTTACTATCTGACAGTGCAAACTGTTATCCTTGATATCGATTTTCACCCTGCCGCCATTGGTAAGCTCACCAAAAAGCAGTTCGTCGGCTATTACCTGCTTGATCTCGTCCTGGATAACCCTGGCCATCGGGCGAGCCCCCATTTTAGGATCATAACCCTTCTCGGCTAACCAGCGTCGTGCCGCATCGCTAACGGTCATGCTGACTTTCTTCGCCTCGAGCTGAGATTCAAGTTCAATCAGGAATTTGTCGACCACGTTGAGTATCACCGTAGTATCGAGTGCCTTGAACTGAATCGTGGCATCAAGGCGGTTCCTGAATTCCGGGGTAAACATTTTCTTGATTGCTTCGCCGCCATCGAGAGTGTGATCCTGCAGCGTGAAGCCCATGGAAGCACGGCTCATCTGTTCCGCACCGGCATTCGTCGTCATTACCAGGATGGTATTACGGAAATCAGCTTTGCGGCCATTACTGTCGGTAAGCGTGCCGCTATCCATCACCTGCAGCAACAGGTTGAAAACATCGGGATGCGCTTTTTCGATTTCGTCGAGCAGTACTACCGAGTAAGGATGTTTGTTGAGTTCCTCGGTAAGCAGACCACCCTGATCGTAGCCGACATATCCTGGCGGTGCGCCGATCAGCCTTGATACGGTGTGACGTTCCATATACTCGGACATATCGAACCGAATCAATTCGATTCCCATGATCTTGGCTATCTGGCGACAGACTTCAGTTTTACCTACCCCGGTCGGGCCTGAAAACAAAAATGAACCGACCGGCTTGGACTCACGGCCCAGTCCGGAGCGTGACATTTTGATTGCTGCATCCAGGGCCTTGATGGCTTCATCCTGTCCAAAGACCACTCGAGAAAGGTTTTTGCCGAGGTTTTTGAGCATGTCGAGATCGGTAGTGCTCACCGTGTTGGCCGGAATGCGTGCTATTTTGGCGACGATGTTTTCGATATCGTGGATACCGATAGTTTTCTTGCGTTGCTTGCTCGGCTGTAAGCGGCGTTGCGCACCGGCCTCGTCGATGACGTCGATTGCCTTGTCGGGCAAATGGCGATCATTAATGTAGCGCGATGCGAGTTCGGTCGCTTTACGTAGCGCCTGTAGCGTGTACTTGACGTTGTGATGCTCTTCGAAGCGTGACTTCAAACCTTTGAGGATTAAATAGGTTTCTTCATTGCTTGGTTCCGGCACATCGATTTTCTGGAATCGGCGCGCCAGGGCGCGATCTTTTTCGAAGATGCCACGAAATTCGGTATAGGTAGTCGAACCGATACATTTGATGTCTCCATTTGCCAGCACCGGCTTGATCAGGTTGGAAGCATCCATCACGCCACCCGATGCCGAGCCGGCGCCTATTATGGTGTGAATTTCATCGATGAACAGGATCGAGCCTGGTTCATCGATAAGCTGGCCGATAACTGCCTTCAAACGTTTTTCGAAATCACCGCGGTACTTGGTACCGGCAACCAGTGCACCAAGATCGAGCGAGTACACGGTGCTTTGCAATAGAATATCCGGTACATCTTCCTCGACGATCTTGCGCGCCAGGCCTTCGGCAATTGCAGTCTTGCCAACCCCGGCCTCGCCGACCAACAGCGGGTTGTTTTTGCGGCGTCGACAAAGTGTCTGGATGATACGTTCGATTTCGTGATCGCGACCAATGAGTGGATCGATCTTTCCGGAATAGGCAAGTTCGTTCAGATTGGTAGCAAATTTTTCCAGCGGATTGGAGCCTTCCTGGTCACCCGGCAAGGCTTCGGCATCATGGGTAAATGATTCCTCGTCGGCTTCCTCGTTGACCCGGGTAATGCCATGTGAGAGGTAATTGGTGATATCGAGGCGTTCGATGTTGTGCTTGTTCAGCAGGTAGACCGCGTGTGAATCCTGTTCTGAAAATATCGCTACCAGTACATTGGCACCTGAGACTTCACCGTTACCCGATGATTGCACATGAAACAGGGCGCGCTGCAATACGCGTTGAAATCCCAGGGTCGGTTGCGTGTCACGGTCCTCATCAGCCATTAACAGGGGGGTATTCTGATCGACAAAAATCTCGAGCTCGGTCTTGAGTAGCTGGACATTTCCTCCACAGGCTTCGATAACCGCGGTTGCAGCATCATTGTCGGTGAGCATCAGCAACAGGTGTTCGACAGTAATGAATTCATGGCGCTTTTCATTGGCGTCATGAAATGCCTTGTTGAGCGATTGTTCCAGTTCTTTATTTAACATAATTCCGTCTTGATAAAATGGCTGCCTATGGATTTAAATATAGACGATTTGACCTCGAATGTGATCTAAATGTTCAAACAGTTTCTTTAGATTCACAAAACAGACCAGTTGGTCAACTCTCTTCCATATCGCATAGCAATGGATGCTTGTTTTCACGGGAGTAACTATTAACCGCGGTAACCTTGGTTTCAGCAATATCGCGGGTATAAATTCCACAAACGCCTTTGCCTGTTTTATGAACATTTAACATGATGCGAGTAGCATTTTCCCGATTGTGACCGAAAATCGCTTCCAGCACGTGCACTACAAATTCCATCGGGGTGTAGTCATCGTTAAGTAAAACCACCTTGTACAATGGTGGTTTTTTTAGCTTGGGACGGGTTCGCTCAAGCAGGAGCGTATCGTCGTCGTCATTATTGGACTGCTGGTCAGACATGATTATGCGTTTTTCATTTACTAAGGCTATAAAATAATGTCGGGCTTGAAATAATTCAAGGCTTGGCTATTATTATTTGAAGCCAAAGGGAAGAAATCAGGCCAATCACCTCGATCAAACGACTAGTTTTCACATAGTTTTTTCCTATCGGGGTAGCCTGTTTCGTGTTTTTACGACAACTACAAGCAAGAGGATGAGTCATGCCCACCGGGACAGTCAAGTGGTTTAGTAATGTAAAAGGTTACGGATTTGTCAATACGGATGAGGACGAGGAGCTGGATATCTTTGCGCACTTTTCTGCGATTGAAATGGACGGTTATAAAAAGTTGACCTCCGGGCAGAAAATCGAATTTGATATTGATGAAGGCCCCAAGGGTTTGCAGGCCCAGAAAATCCGCTCGATAAGCAGCTGACCAGGTAATTTCTCAAATAGCTGCTGTTCTAACACAAAGCTATTGCCCACCTCAAAAGTGCCAGGTATTTAAATTTAGCCGCAACGCTATTGATCCCGGCCGTTTGTTCCCTAGCCCAATTTTTCTGTTGTATAATCCCGCGCTCGAAGAGAAACATGCTATCCAGGGGATAAAATGAGTTATCAGCACATCAAGATACCTGCCGAAGGCCAGCCTATAACAGCCAACGAAGATCTCAGTCTGAATGTTCCAGAAAATCCAGTCATACCCTATATCGAAGGCGACGGCATAGGGACCGACATTTCCCCGGTGATGATAGAGGTGGTCGATGCTGCCGTTGAGAAGGCATACCAGGGTAATAAAAAAATAGCCTGGATGGAGATTTATGCAGGCGAAAAGGCAACTTCAATTTATGGCGAGGATGAATGGCTACCCGATGAGTCCCTGGCGGCGATGCAGGACTACATCGTCTCCATCAAAGGCCCGCTGACAACACCCGTCGGGGGCGGTATACGTTCGCTCAATGTTTCTATCCGCCAACGTCTCGATCTATATGCCTGCGTCAGACCAGTGCGATACTTTGACGGCATCGAAACGCCCTTGAAGAGACCACAAGATACCGATATGACCATCTTCCGCGAAAACACCGAGGATATATATGCCGGTATCGAGTGGGAATCCGGCAGTGCGGAAGCGAAGAAAGTAATTAACTTTTTAACCGAGGAAATGAATGTCACCAGCATCCGTTTTCCCGAAACCTCGGGTATCGGGGTCAAGCCGGTATCTTCAGAAGGCACCCGACGCCTGGTACGTAAAGCGTTCCAGTACGCAATTGACAACGATAAAAGTTCTGTGGCGCTGGTGCACAAGGGCAACATCATGAAATTTACCGAAGGTGCGTTCCGCAACTGGGGTTATGAACTTGCCGCCGAGTTGTATGGCGCCACGGAAATCGATGGTGGTCCCTGGTGTGAATTCACCAATCCAAAAACCGGCAATACGATTACCGTCAAAGACGTAATAGCCGACAACTTTCTGCAACAAATCGTGACCCGCCCCACCGAGTACGAAGTGGTCGCGACATTAAATCTGAACGGCGACTACATCTCCGACGCGCTTGCTGCCCAGGTAGGTGGAATCGGTATTGCGCCGGGCGCCAATATCGCCGACACCGTCGGCGTGTTCGAAGCAACTCACGGCACGGCGCCCAAATATGCCGGTATGAACAAGGTAAACCCGGGGTCGATTATACTCTCGGCGGAAATGATGCTGCGTTACATGGGCTGGACGCAAGCAGCTGATCGGGTAATCGCTGGCATGGAAGGTGCGATCGGGGCCAAGCAGGTAACCTATGACCTGGCGCGAAATGAAGCCGCTGCGACCGAGCTAAGTACCTCGGACTTTGGCGCAGCCGTCATCAGGCACATGGGTTAAGGCAGCTCTATTCGATGCAGCCCGTTATCGCGGATGATGCGGGCTGATATTTCTTCTACCGACATCTTCGAAGTATTGATGTACTTGATATTGTGACGCTGGTACATCTGTTCCACCGCGCGCAATTCGTAACGGCATTGCTCCGGTGAAGAATAGCGACTGTTGGGGCGTCTTTCCTGGCGGATATTAACCAGCCGATTGAGATCTGTGGTTAGACCATACAGGCACTGTTTGAACTGGCGCAGGGGTTCGGGTAGCTGCTCGAACTCCATATCCTCCTCGGTAATCGGGTAGTTAGCCGCCTTGATGCCGAACTGCAGTGCGAGATAGAGACAGCTTGGCGTTTTGCCGGAGCGTGAAACGCCGACCAGGATAATATCCGCCTCCCCGTAGTTTTGCGATTTACCCCCATCGTCATGCTGCATCGCGTAGTCGATCGCATCAATGCGTGATTCGTAGATTGACGGGTTAACGGTACGATGCGACTCCCCGGGCTGATGGTGCTCGGCCGCGAGCACCTTTTCCAGGCGCGGCAGGATATCGCCAAAAGGATCGATTATCAGCGCCTTACTCTGGTTAATGATTTTTACCAAATCGGCGTCACCCATGGTGCATATGACGATAGGTAACTGGTTCGCCCCATTAATACTTTGATTGATTTCATCGCTGACGGCATGCGCTTTTTCGAGGGTATCAACAAACGGGATGGTTCGGGTTTGAAACTGGTGGTCGGGAAACTGTGCGAGCAAACTCATGCCAAGCGTCTCAGCGGTGATGGCGGTTCCGTTGGAAACAAAAAATACCTGGCGGATGGCTGATGGCATGCTGCTGTGAGTTCCTCGAATTGGCTTCGGTTTCAGGTTCATATACTAGTATAATCGGCGCCCAATACGTAACTGTTGTGTCATACCGAGAAACTATTTATGTCAGAGAATATTGTGCCACTGGATCAGCTGGGCATGAACGACGTCCCCCGGGTCGGAGGGAAGAACGCTTCGCTTGGAGAAATGATCAGCAAACTGGGTAATCTCGGGGTTGAAGTGCCCGGTGGTTTTGCGACGACTGCTAGCGCGTTTAACGATTTTCTGGACCAGGCGGGCATCCGTGAACAGATTCACGCGGCCCTCGACCAGCTTGATACCGATGATGTGAAGCAACTGGCCCTATGCGGCAAGAAAATAAGAAGCTGGATTATTGATTCCCCTCTGCCCGCACAATTTCAGCAGGAGATTACCCAGGCTTACCAGGCAATGGCGAACGATGGCAAAGATGCCACCGTAGCGGTGCGTTCGTCGGCGACCGCGGAGGACCTGCCCGATGCTTCTTTTGCCGGGCAACAGGAAACCTATCTGAACATCAGTGGCATTGACCAGGTCCTGCATGCGATCAAGCTGGTGTTTGCATCCCTGTTCAATGATCGGGCGATATCTTATAGAGTGCACCAGGGGTTTGCGCATGCCGAGGTATCACTGTCGGCGGGAATCCAGCGCATGGTGCGCAGCGATCTCGCCGCCAGTGGCGTCATGTTCAGCATCGATACCGAGTCAGGCTTTGAAGACGTTGTGTTCATTACCAGTAGTTATGGTCTGGGTGAAACTGTGGTACAGGGGGCGGTAAATCCTGACGAATTTTATGTCTATAAGAATAATCTCGATACTGCCCGGCTTAGCATCCTGAAGAAAAACCGTGGCAGTAAATTGATCAAGATGATTTACGCGCAGGAAGATGCGCCCGAGCAGGCGATTCAGACGGTTGACGTCGATGAGCAGGAACGTAACCTGTTTTCAATCGACGATGCGGATATCACCGCGCTCGCAAAAATGGCGGTCACCATTGAACAGCACTATGGTCGTCCGATGGATATCGAATGGGCTAAAGACGGGGAGAATGACAAGCTCTATATTGTCCAGGCCCGTCCTGAAACGGTGCAGTCCCGCGCTGGCAGCATAATTGAGCGCTACCAGCTCAAACAAAAGTCAGCCGTGCTGGTAAGTGGACGCGCCGTTGGCAATCGAATCGGACAGGGCCCGGCCAAGGTGATAAACGACCTGTCGCAGATGGACCAGATCGAAGCGGGTGATGTGCTGGTTACCGATATGACCGATCCGGACTGGGAACCGATCATGAAAAAAGCCGCCGCGATTGTCACCAATCGAGGTGGACGTACCTGTCATGCCGCAATCATTGCCCGCGAACTGGGTATTCCGGCACTGGTCGGAACAGGCAGTTGTACCGAGGATATTTCGCATCTCAGCGAAGTTACCATTTCCTGTGCAGAAGGAGATACCGGTTACGCCTATGCGGGATTGCTCGAATTCGATTATCAGCAGCACGAGTTATCTAAGATGCCGGATATCCCCGTCAAGGTATCGATGAACGTCGGCAACCCGGAACGCGCGTTCAGTTTTTCAAGATTGCCGCATGCCGGAATCGGACTGGCCCGTCTCGAATTTATTATCAGTAATATGATTGGTATCCACCCCCGTGCGTTACTGGAATTCGACCGCATGGACAAGGATTTGCAGCTTGAAATCGAGCAACGCATTGGCGGCTATGCCGGGCCAGTCGAGTACTACGTCGATAAACTCAGCGAAGGTATTGCCACCCTGGCCGCGGCGTTCGCACCGGAGCGCGTCATCGTGCGTATGTCAGACTTCAAATCGAATGAGTACGCACACCTCCTGGGTGGCGACATTTTTGAACCGCATGAAGAAAACCCGATGCTGGGTTTCCGTGGCGCATCGCGCTACATCAGCGACGATTTCAAGCCGAGTTTCGAGCTTGAATGCGAGGCCATCAAGCGCGTGCGTGATGAAATGAATTTGAAGAATCTTGAAATCATGATTCCGTTCGTGCGTACCCTGAACGAAGCCAGTGCCGTGCATCAGTTGCTGAACGAAAATGGGCTTGAACGCGGTGTCGATGGCTTCAGGGTCATCATGATGTGCGAGATTCCATCCAATGTAATTCTGGCCGATCAGTTCCTGGAATACTTCGACGGCTTTTCTATCGGGTCGAATGATCTGACTCAATTGACGCTCGGCCTTGACCGTGACTCGGGCCTGGTGGCCGCGTCATTTGACGAGCGCGATCCGGCGGTAATGAAACTATTGCAACAGGCAATCGAGGCCTGCAAGGCCGCTGGTAAGTACGTCGGTATATGTGGCCAGGGACCATCAGACCATCCGGATCTTGCGGAATGGCTGCTGGAACAGGGAATCAGCAGCATATCGCTCAATCCCGACTCCGTTATCGAAACCTGGCTATTCATGGCTGAGCACTGCAAGAAAGATTGATCAATGGCTGAATTTGCTGCTCTCGCGCAAGGCATTTACTGTATCGACGCACTCTATGTTAAACCCCGGGTGGCCTCGATTTACCTGCTTCAGGCAGAAAATGAAGTCGCTATTATTGAAACCGGAACCTATTATTCGGTTGCTAATGTTCTGGCAACGCTAAGCGAGCTGGGCATTGCAAAATCCCAGGTCAGGTACGTCATCCCGACCCACGTGCACCTGGATCATGCCGGCGGCGCCGGTGAAATGATGAAGCAGTTCGATCAGGCCAGCCTGATTATTCACCCGCGTGGTGCGCAGCATATGATCGATCCACAAAAACTGATTGCGGGTACGATCGGAGTATATGGCGAGGAAAAGTTTAACCGTCTTTATGGCAGCATCGAACCGATACCCGAGGCGCGGGTCATTGTTGCTGCGGACCTGGCCCGATTCGAAGTTGCTAACCGGGAACTCGTTTTTTTTGACACGCCGGGTCACGCACGGCATCACTTTTGTATCTATGATCAGGTCAGTAACGGCGTTTTCAGCGGGGATACCTTCGGCATCAGCTACGAGCCGATGAAACAACTGCCCCGGGGATTGATTCCAACCACGCCGCCCGTGCAGTTTGACCCGGTGGCGTTACACGAGTCGATTTCACGTATCATGAGTTTCGAACCTGGCAGATTATACTTGACCCATTATGGTGAGTTTTCAAATCCAGCGGCGCAGGTAGCCAGTTTTAATCAATGGATCGACCAATATGTCGATCTTTGCAGTCAACAGGATAGCGCCGCGGCAGACTATGAGAAATCACTGCAACAAGCTTTGCAAGATCTGGTTTTACAGGAATTGACTGGTAATGATAAGGCCGCACTGGGCAGAATTTTACAAACTGATTTCAGGCTCAATGCACAGGGACTGGCCCACTGGCGGAGAAGCATGCCAGATGGGTGAAGCGATCTGGAAACCCCATACCACGGTGGCGGCGCTATGCGAACGCGATGGCAAGTTCCTGCTGGTAAGAGAGAATGCTGACGACCGGATCGTCTTTAATCAGCCTGCCGGGCACCTGGACCCGGGAGAAACCCTGCTCGAGGCTGTCGTTCGCGAAACCCTCGAAGAAACCCGCTATCGATTCACCCCGCAGGCGTTACAGGGGGTGTACCGGTACAGGCCGGATGAATCGTCCGTGAAAACCTATCTTCGCTTTCTGTTTCGCGGCGTGGTGGGCGATCTTGTCGATGGTGATCTGGATCAGGGTATTATTGCTGTAGAGTGGTTGAGTTACGCGCAGATTTTGTCCTGTCGCGAACAACATCGCAGTCCGATGGTGTTGCAATGTATCGAGGATTTCCGCCAGCGACCCGGTTATCCACTGGATGTCATTAGCCAGGAATTTGCCTGATCATGTTGATTGTTCGAACCTTGTTATTGTTTCTCCTTAGTGGCCCGGCAGTGGCGATGCCCTACTTCGTGCAGTGCTTCGATTTTGGTTGCAAGAGCACGCAGGAGCTCTACTACAGTGCCCGGGACTGGGACGAGATCAAGGCGATATTCACCCCTGCCAGTGTCGATAGTGCCGCCGAAAAACAGGCCATCAGGCGAGCCGTTGCGGCCATGGAACGTATCAGCGGAGAATTATCCGGCACATCTCGCGATAAGGGAGGTAACTACCCGGGTTCTGATATTATCGGCCAGATGGACTGTATTGATGAATCAACCAATACTTTCCAGTACCTGGCCGCACTTGAAGAACTGGGCTTGCTGAAATGGCATCGAGTCGATCCCAAACAGCGCCGCATCGTCTGGGTTTTTACCCACTGGACGGCGACCATCACCGAGATCGCTAGCGAAGAGCGGTTCGTGGTCGACTCCTGGTATCGTGACAATGGCGAGTTACCCTATATCCAGCCGCTCGCAGACTGGCAGCGCAAGCGCGATTTCCCGGTTGCCTATAATCCTGAGCTGGCCGCCAACTGAGTAATCCAATGGGCACGGCTAAACAAGAAAAGATCATTGTCGGTATGTCCGGTGGTGTCGATTCGTCGGTATCCGCCTGCCTGCTGTTGCAGCAGGGTTATCGGGTAGAAGGCCTGTTCATGAAAAACTGGGAAGAAGACGATACCGAGGAATACTGTTCGGCGAGCGAAGATCTGGCGGACGCTCAGCAGGTATGTGATCGTCTCGATATTCCGTTACACACGGTTAATTTCTCCGGCGAGTACTGGGACCATGTGTTCGAATACTTTCTGCGCGAGTATCGCAGCGGGCGCACGCCAAATCCCGATATTATGTGTAACCGCGAAATAAAATTTAAGGCCTTCCTGGATCATGCCCAAATGCTCGGCGCGGAGCGGATTGCGACTGGTCATTACGTGCGCACTCGTCGGCGAAACGGCAGGGTTGAATTATTACGTGGCCTGGATGCCAACAAGGACCAGTCTTATTTTCTTTACGCGTTGAATCAGCATCAGCTGGCGCATGCATTGTTTCCTATAGGAGAGCTGGATAAATCGGAGGTGCGCGATATTGCCAGGCAACAGGAATTTGTGGTCCATGCGAAAAAAGACAGTACCGGAATCTGCTTCATCGGTGAGCGCAAGTTCAAGGATTTTCTGCAACGTTTTATTCCGGCGCAGCCTGGAAAAATTTTCAGCGTGGACGGTTCCGAACTCGGTGAGCATAGTGGATTGATGTACTACACCATCGGACAGCGCCAGGGTCTTGGCATTGGTGGTACCGAAGAAGGCAGCGATGAACCCTGGTATGTCGTTGCCAAAGCACTGGATGAAAATCGGCTGATCGTTGCGCAGGGAGTGGATAACTCGCATCTGTATCACTCGCAGTGCCGGGTAACCGAGCTACACTGGATTTCGCAGTCGGTAGACAATGTGCCTTTTGCATGCAGTGCCAAAAGTCGATATCGACAGCAGGATAGTGGTTGTCGAATTACTGCGCTTGACCACAGCAATGCGAGCGTCGAATTCGACTCGCCGCAAAGAGCTCTTACCCCTGGGCAGGCACTGGTGTTGTACGCTGGAGAGCAATGCCTGGGCGGTGGCACCATCGAGGTGGCTTACGGCTAGTGAACAAACTTGAAAATCAAACCCTGGCCCTGGCCGGGATGTTTCAGGCCGCGGCGCTGGTCGATGAACTCGCAGTGCTTGGAAACTGCGATACCAGCGCCTTCGATTGCAGTCTCAATAGCCTGTTTACGATTGACGCGGCAACTACCAGGGATGCGTTGGGCGATATCTCGTGCCTGTCACGCGGTTTCGAAGCACTTGGCGACTATCTTGGCGGCGAAAACCGGTCTCCCGGTAGAAACATCGCTTACTACCTGTTGTCTATGCTGAAGATTTCGACGCAGGTGTTACGCAACCACGATCTGGCGCAGGATTTACTCAATGGTCTGGAGCGGATTGAACAGAGTACCAGCGAATTTGATATGAGCCGTAGCAGTGTCATCAACAAGATTGACGGCCTCTACCAGGGCAGTATCAGTTCCCTCAATCCTCGCATCCTGGTGCGTGGTGAACAGAATTATCTGCGCAACGATGACAATGCAGCTAAAATCCGGGGCCTGCTACTGGCGGGCATACGCTGCGGTGTGCTCTGGCAACAACTGGGCGGTAGTAAATGGACCCTGTTCTGGTGGCGTAAAAAGTACGTGGCAACCGCGCGAAAATTTCTGGCCTATAACTAAATCCCCTGTTGCGAACGTATATCGCGCAACAATCCTCGGGCAGCGTCATCGATCATGTCAAATACCTGATCAAACCCATCGTCACCGAAATAAGGGTCGGGGACTTCCTGTTGCTCAAACCTGTCTGAATACTCCAGCATCAGCTTTACCCTGGCACTGGTTGCCTCGGGTTTTAGCGCAAGCATATCCGCCAGATTAGCGTGGTCCATGCCTAGCAGGTAATCAAACTCGTTAAAATCGGTGGTTACAAACCGGCGTGCGCGCAGACCGGTCAGATCGATGCCACGGGATTGTGCTGTTGCCTGTGAACGCAGATCCGGGGGGCTGCCGATGTGATAGCTATGGGTTCCAGCTGAATCCACCTGGATAGATTCCCCTAACCCCTGTTCATCGACCAGTGACTGGAATACGCCGTGTGCGGTAGGTGATCGACATATGTTACCCATGCAGACGAACAGGACTTTGACGGGTTGTTGCAGCGGCATGTTTATTATCCGATTTGAAACTGTGTCATGAAATGTTAATCCCGATAGTAAAACTATTTGATACAATGTGAGGAATTGAAACCGGGGGCTAGACGGCGATGATCATAATACCAGAGATTCAAGTTCAGGATGGCAAGGTAATAACCCGCGCTGCCATCGAAGGTGACGACATTACCCACGACATAACACCACGCCAGGCGGTAAAGGATTTTGTTGCGGATGGCGCTCAAATGCTGCAGATCGTCGATATAGACGCTGCCAGATCGAAGTCCTCTAACAACGAGGCCCTGATCAAGGAACTGCTCAATGAAACCGATATTCCGATTCAGGTCGCCGGTGGTATCCGCACCCTGAGCCAGATCAATGACTGGTTCGAAGCGGGCGCTGCTCGCGTGGTGTTAGGTACGATCGCGATCACCGATTCACCATTGGTGATTGAGGCAGCGAGTCGGCATCCGGGTGGAATCATCGTTCACCTCGCCACGCGCAACGGTTACGTAATGATCGATGGCTGGAAGACACAAACCGCTTTCATGCCCCAGGATTTGATCCGTGACCTGCAGATGACCGGAATCGCCGGCGTGATTCACAAGGGAACCGAACGCCTCGATTCCGAGTTTGATGAAGCCGTGGCCCTGACCGAACAGATGAGCCACGATGTTTCAATTCCGGTCTACGCCAGCGGCACCGTGCGCACGCTCGATGATATCGCGCGGCAGCGTTATCTACCGAACATCAATGGTGTAATTATCAGCCATGCCCTGATGAGCGGCGATATCGCGTTGAAAGATGCGCTGCAGGTAGCGGCAGAAAAAGAGACCAACCTCGAGCCCGAATCGATTACGCATAATGTCAACATGGGGATTCATCATGGGGTGAGGGCCTACCTCGCAGCCTATAACAGTTCCCAGGCGGCAAGAGTGTGGAATCTCGCGTTACGCGATATGGTGACCGAGGATAACCCCTACATGGAGATTTTAATTCCACAGGTCGACCTCGAGCTGGATACTTCGACCATGACGCAACGCGAGTTACAGGCCTGCTACGAAGACGAGCTCGATAAGGCTGATATCGTGATCGTAATCCTTGAAGGTGTAGAAGCGGAAGCCTGGACCGGTTTCGAATGCGGTTACGCGCGAGCGCGCGGCAAGTATATCTACGGAATAACCTCGGACCGGGCGGCCAAAGGACTTAGCCAGCAACGTTTCGAAGCGATGTGTGACGAGTTAATCCATTTTTCCCCGGGTGATGAGATTACCAAAACGCATGCGGAGATATCGCACGCCCTGGCGACCCGGGTGATGGTGCAAAACCAGTAGAGCTACCTCTTGCCTGGCGGTTATTAACCGTCAGGATCGATGCACTTGTAAACCACAAAGGTTTGTTGCCCTGCTTCCATCACGGTTAGCGGAACAATTGTGTCTCCTCCCATACGAGCCGCACCATTACGGGCAATAATACGCAATTCTTTGGCTATGGTATCGTCCGGCCTCTCGACGCCGACTACTGTGTCGGTTACCGAGGTATTGGTCTTACCAAGCTCCCGGCAACTGCTGACTTCGCTCGGATCCAGTATGCGAACTTTTTCGCCCTCAGGGGTCAGGCTGAGACCGGCGCAGGCGCTTAATAGAATGGTTGCGCCAATGATGCTGATGTTTGTTTTCATATGGGTAGTCTTCTGGTTTTGGATTAGGTGCTGGAAGCCTGGAATATGCTTTCGATGGAAGCATTCAGGACGCTATTAAATTCATCGTCACTTTGCTGCGCGCTCAGGCCTTCGCTCAGAGCCCGCGAAAAACTTGCAACCATGCCGTTCTGTTTGCTGAGTCTCTGGTTTGCTTCCTGCCGGGAGTAACCACCGGACAGCGCAACAACCTTGAGTACATTGGGGTGCTGGATACAGCTGGTGTAAAAATTATCCTGTTCGGGCAAGGTTAATTTGAGCATCACCAGTTGTCCTTCTTCGAGCCGATCGAGATGCTTTAGCAATGAAGTCTTGAGTAATTCTTCTGTCTCGGCCTTCTGCGGGCTGTTGATATCAACTTCGGGCTCGATAATCGGAACCAGTCCAGCTTCAACTATCTGGCGACCAATTTCGAATTGCTGACTGACTACCGCAGTGACGCCGTCGGCATTAGCGGTCTTGATAACCGAGCGCATCTTGGTACCGAACACATTTTTTTGCCGGGCCTTTTGTAACAGTTCATCCAGACCGGGCATAGGTTTCATGACCTGGGCGCCGTTACTCTCATCGGCGAGTCCCTTGTCGACCTTGAGAAATGGAACCACGCGCTTGGCGTTCCACAGGTAGTCGGCAGTCCCCTGCCCCTCGACTTCCCGGTCCATGGTATTTTCAAAAAGGATTGCTCCCATAATTCGACTCCCGTCAAATGCCGGGCTGGTTACAATTCTGCTGCGCATGGCATGGACAACTTCGAACATTTCATCGTCGTTGCTATAGGCGTCGGCCTCGACTCCATAATTAGCCAGAGCCTTGGGCGTACTGCCGCCGCTTTGGTCCAGGGCGGCGATGAAGCCGGGTTCATTTTTGATCTTATCGAGTTGTTGATTATAATTGGTCACGGTTTTGCATACTTTCCGGGTTGGATGGACAAAAAGCACCTGTGCTCACGATTCCGTGAAGTATAAACACTGTGATTTTTTAATACAATTGACTTAGCAGGCCTACTGACTTATCGCGAACTCGCGGGAGGCATCGCAACATAACCGGGCAAGCTTTTAATCCTGGCAATCCAGCCATTAATCATCGGGTAAGCTGATAAATCGAACCCGCCCTCGTGGGCGACATGGGTGTAGGCGAACAGCGAAATATCGGCGATGCTACAGCGCTCACCAACCAGGAAATGTCGCTCGCTGAGATGCGCTTCCATTAGATCCAGGGCACGATAGCCGCCTTTGAGTCTGGTTTTGTACTCGTCCATTCGACTATCCGGCATGTGCTGGTAAACCTTGATGTAACGGGCTACTGCAATCGTCGGTTCGTGGCTGTATTGTTCGAAGCATTGCCATTCGAGCACACGGGTTTGCGACAGTTTGTCTGGCGGCCAATAGTCGCTGCCCTGAGCGAGATAGAAGAGGATGGCGTTGGACTCCGTCAGGACTGCGTCATCGTCAGTGACGCACACCGGGATCTGGCCGTTTGGATTTAACGCGAGGAAGCTGTCGCTGCGGGTTTCACCGCGCAGTATATCGATCGGGATCCAGTCGTGTTCCAGCGCGAGCAGCGCGCACATGAGTTTCAGCTTGTAGCAGTTGCCGGAATAGATATCGCCGTATATTTTCATACGGCCGAATATACTATTTAATAAACGGTTTTGATATCACCCATACGGCTGGACATCAAGGTGTTTCTGCCCAACGATTTATCGAAAACCGTCGAGTAAGCGAGTACCGCCTGCACATAGTTGCGCGTTTCCTTGAAGGGTACGGTTTCTACCCATAAATCGGCCGACATGATTGTATTCTTCGGCAGCCATCGTTTGACATTACCGGGGCCGGCATTGTAAGCCGCCGCGGCCAGGGCGACGTTATTGTCAAATCGGTTCATCACCGTTCTCAGATAGTGAGTGCCCAAACGAATGTTATTCTCGACGCGTAAAATATCCGACTTGCGCGGACGTTTCATGCCGATTGACTTTGCCACCAGGCGCGCAGTGCTCGGCATAAGTTGCATCAGTCCCAGTGCGCCGACACTGGAGCGCGCCAATGGATCGAATAAACTTTCGCGACGCATGACACCATAGATAATTGATGGATCGAGTTCCCGGGCCTCGGCATGTTGCATCACCTGCTGCTTGTAAGGCATGGGGAAGCGCAGGCTGAAATCGTTGCGGTGTGGTGTCTTGGCGACAGTTCGAATGGCACTGTCATGCCATTGCCATTTCGATGCCAGTGTGGCGGCTTGTTTTATCTGGTCCTGATCAAGATAGCGCAAGGCTTGAAACCATTCGCGTTTGGCGTCTATCAGGCGATCCAGGTAATACAGTTCCCGTGCGCGCAACATGTGTGGATTAGCTGACATGAAACTATCTTCATCAACTTCGACACTGGCGGCATTTTCCTGTTCAATACGATAGTCGCGTTTTAACTTATCGGCGGCGAGGAAACCGTAGTAGCTGCTTTGGTCGGATATCTGTTCGAGCAGGCTCAACGAACCAGCCAGCTGGCCCTCGGCTTCCATCGCACGTGACAACCAGTACTGCCATTCGTTTTCCTGGTGCAGGTGGGCCGGCATCAGGTTGATCGTTTTCATCAGCCCCGACCAGTCGCGATTGCGCAACTGAATTCGTGCTAACCACAGGTACGCCTGGTCATTCATAATCGAAGGATCGAGACTGGATAGCAAGGCACGAGCCTCGGTTTTGTGTTGAATCGCTGCAGAAAGGGCGATTCGCCTCTGGCTTTGATCTTTCTGCTCCTGGGTAAAAGCAAAATCATCGCGGATCAGGTTCCAGCGTTCGAGTGCCTTGAGGCTGTTTTTACGGGCCAGCCGATCGATCGCATGAACAATAATGGCACGGTTATGTTCATTGTCCCCGGCGTCGGCCAACTGCCTGAGTGAACGCTCGGGGCGTCGGTGTGCCCGGTACCAGGTTTCTACCGTGGCCCTGGCCTGCTCGTCAAGTTGCTTGCTCAGATAGCGTGCCAGGTTAGGACGACGCGCTTTGAACGCTTTTTCTATACGCAACCAGATGGCCTGCTCAGCCTGTTCATTGCTCTTCAGAAAATAGGCAAATGCCGGATCACATTGGGAAGGTTGTGAATAGCCACGTGACCAGACTCTGGCGATTTCATCATTCAGTCCTTCAAGCTGATTCAGTTTTAACCTGGCCTGGAAAGCGAGGCATTTCAGTCGCGTATTCTCGCGGCCGTCAAAAAATTTCAGATAATTTTCCCAGTCCCCGCGTCGTGCGAGAACGTTTAACCATTTGCCGCGAGCATGGTAGGCGAATGGAAAATCAGCAAATTGCTGTAAAAATTTCTCAACCTGCTGTGGTTTGGCCTTGCTGACTCGACGGATGAATGCATCGTACTCCAGGTATGGCTTTGCGGGATAATCGTTGAGTTGTTTAAGTATCTTGTGGAATTTACTGATTTTATTGCGTTCAAGCGCAGCCGAGGCGTCATGAAACAATTGACGTTGCTGTTCGATTTTGGCCTGAAGTTGGGGGCTGATCAGTCCTGCGAACAGCAAAACGATCATTCCGATGCTTCGGTGGCCATTTATAGAACTGAACTTCACGGATACCGTTGCCAAGAGAAATCCTTATATTTCAAAAATTTAGTGGGAAGTCTAGAAGTAAAATATTAATTAAACAAGTGAATCAATTGGCATTTTCCGGATGATTCTGCACAAGGTTAGCCGGATTAAGCAATTCCTTGAGTCTGGCTTCACTAATATTGGTCATTTCCAGGGCTACTTCAAGTATAGGACGTTTTTCGCGTAGTGCCGTTTTTGCAACTTCAGCCGCCTGTTGGTAGCCGATAATGGGATTCAGCGCAGTAACCAGAATCGGGTTAAACGCCAGGTTTTGCGCCATAGCGTCACTATTAACTGTAAAGGTATCGATGACCCCGGTCAGGTGCAGGCTCGCATTACCCAGGATTTCGATGCTTTGCAGCAGGTTATAGGCAATCACCGGTAACATGACATTTAGCTGAAAATTGCCTGACTGCGCCGCCAGCGCAATGGTAGTGTCGTTGCCGATCACCTGTGCGGCTGCCATCAACACGGCTTCGGGTATCACCGGATTAACCTTGGCCGGCATGATCGAACTACCCGGCTGTAAAGCTTCGAGCTGGATCTCCCCGAGGCCGGTCAACGGCCCGGAATTCATCCAGCGCAAGTCGTTAGATATCTTGGTCAGCGAAGTCGCCAGTACACGCAGTTGGCCGCTCAGTTCGAGCGTGGTATTTTGTGCACTCAAACCCTCAAACAAATTCTCCATCGGCATGAAACGTATGCCAATCGCAGCCCTTAGTTTGTCGCAGACACGTTGCCCGAAATCGAAACTGGTGTTGACCCCGGTGCCGACCGCGGTACCGCCGATAGCGAGTTGTTGCAGTCGAGTCAAGGTCGTTTGTATGCGGTAACGGTCGTTTTTTAACTGTGATGCCCAGGCGGAGATTTCCTGTCCCAGCGAAACGGGCATCGCATCCATCAAGTGGGTACGCCCGGTTTTAATGGTTTGCTGATGTTCTTGCATGCGGCCGTTCAGCGCGGCTTCGAGGGTTTGCAGGGCGGGCAGCAACTGCTCATGGATCCTCCGCGCGGCGGCAATATGAATGGCCGATGGAAAGACGTCATTGGAACTTTGCCCCATGTTGACGTGATCGTTGGGATGGACACTAAGCTCGTCATCTGAAGCCAGCGTGGCGATGACTTCGTTAACGTTCATGTTGCTGCTGGTTCCAGATCCAGTCTGGAACACGTCGACTGTAAACTGATCGGCATACTGACCCGAGATAATCGACTCGGCGGCCTTTTGAATCGCTTGCTGGCGCGGCTGATCGAGTTTTTCAAGTTCGAAATTGGTTTCGGCGCAAGCTTTCTTGATTGACGCGAGGGCATGTATTACGGCATCAGGTAGATGTAGAGAGCTGATTTTGAAATTGTCGAGGGCACGTTGCGTTTGCGCCTGGTAGAGTGCATCGGCCGGAATCTCCACCGTACCCATGCTATCGCTTACCCTGATTTTCTTTTTACTCATGATGCGCTGCTGAAACTCTAATATCCGCGGATTGTAACACTCAAGTCACAAATACATGCGTTCCCGGGGAGATAAAATTGATGCTTATTTTGTGGAACCGATGCCACAAAAGCGCTTGAACTGGTCTACAATCTGATCAATGCTGATTCAGCAGCCAGACTAACTGATATCCAGTAACCGAGGTGATTGTGATGGGCGATGAAGATACAGTGGTATTAACCCCTGAAGAAAAAGATAAAATTTTGAAGGAAGTCCCGGAGGACGAACAGCAGGATGACGAAGAAGAGGAAAGCTAGACCCGGATAGCCTTCTATGTGGGTAAACAACGAATTGCTTTAGCAGTTCCCAGGTACTCCTTAATCGCCAATTGCTGCGTCTGCAGCACATACAATCCGGTAGCACCAACGCTGGCTGCCTGCTGACGCATTCCCCGCACCAACGAGTTGAGCGTGAAATGGCCGCCGTTCATGCTGATGTGCGCAATGGTTTCAAAGTTGCAGGGTGGCCGGTCGATAAAATAAACGATTACTTCCTCACTCTTGATACTTGCTCCTGGCTGACCGACCACCAGGTTTGACTCGACGCAAGCCAATAATGAGTAGCTCGAGAGCAGTATTGCCATGACCAGGGAATTTTTCATATTAACCTCCACGCTCTGTATCGGCTATAGCGATTAAATCTTAACCGGGTTGACGCGCGACGATTTCAATTAGCGAGGTGCACAGCTGCTTCAGTTCCTGGGTGGAAATAATATAAGGCGGCATCAGGTAAACCAGCTTGCCAAACGGGCGTACCCAAATTCCGGCGTCGACAAACTGGCACATTATCGACCTCATGTCGACCGCTTGCTTCATTTCTATGACCCCGATCGCGCCCAGGCATCGAACCTCGGCTACCTGGGGTAGTTCCGCACAGGGGGATAACAATTGTTTCAATTGCAGCTCGATCTGGTTGACGCGTTGCTGCCAGTCTGACTCGATCAGCTGTTCGATACTCGCGACGGCTACCGCACAGGCCAATGGATTGGCCATAAAGGTTGGGCCATGCATAAACACCCCGGGATTGCCCTGGTCGATGGTGTTACTGATTTCGGCCGTGGTCAGGGTGGCAGCGAGACTCATGTAACCCCCGGTGAGGGCCTTGCCGACACACATAATGTCGGGTGATATGGCCGCATGCTCACAGGCAAACAACCTGCCGCTACGACCAAACCCGGTTGCAATTTCGTCGGCAATCAACAATACCTGGTAACGATCGCAAAGCTCGCGGGCACGCGCGAGATAATCCGCCGCATAAAAATACATGCCACCGGCCCCCTGAACCACGGGTTCGAGAATCAACGCGGCGATCTGGTTATGATTTGTTTGCAGTAACTGTTCGAGGGCTCGCATGTCACTATCCTGACAGGCTTCACCAAATCGACAGAGAGGGCGTTCAACATGAAATTGCTGGCTAAGTATGGAATTAAACAGGCTGTGCATGCCGGTTATGGGATCGCATACCGACATCGCACCCAGGGTGTCTCCATGGTAACCGTTGCGTAAGGTCGCAAAACGCTGTTTGCCCGGTTCCCCTCTTGCGTTCCAGTATTGAATCGCCATTTTCAGTGCGACTTCCACGGCGACTGATCCCGAATCGGAAATGAAGACCGATTGCAGCCCTTGCGGCGTCAGTGCCACCAGTTTTTCAACTAGTCGAATCGCCGCTTCGTGAGTGAGTCCACCAAACATGACATGCGCCATGCGCTGCAACTGCTGTTCAATCGCACTGTTTAGACGCGGATGATTGTAACCGTGGATCGTGCACCACCAGGAGGACATGCCATCAATTAGCCTTTTGCCGTCCGAGAGGTTCAGGTATACCCCGCTGGCCGAATCCACATGAAACACGGGTAAATCGCTATGCATAGCGCTATAGGGATGCCAGATGTGTGCCTGGTCGAGCGCTCTTTGAGCTTCAAGGGATAAATGCTTCATGATTCTGTATTTAAGGAAAAATCCGGATTTTGGTCCATACTTAATGCAACATACTGGAATGTTGCTAATTCAAGTTAACTTTATAGTCATCGCAGCTTATCGATAACAATAAAACCCTGAGTATTACTATTGTGCGAGAGGCTATCCGAGACCGATAGATGACGGCATCCGCAAGTATATGGAATACAGGGGTAAAAAAGTATCATGCAATTTAGAAATCTCACCGCATTGTGCATCTTGTCGCTGGCCACACTCGCCGGCAGCGTGCAGGCGCGTGATATTTCAATGCTCAGCGTTGAATGGGCACCTCATTACGGATCTGATCTCCCCGAGCAAGGTTTGACCACCGCCATCGTCAAGGCCGCATTCAAGGCCGAGGGCCACAACTCCGCGGTAGACTTTATTCCCTGGGCGCGCGCCTTGCAGGAAGTTGAGGTGGGTAACTCCGATGTGGTGATGGGTGCTTATCACAATGACGAGCGGGAGCAAGCGTATATTTTCAGCGATCCCATTTATTTTCTGCAGCTGGGTTTGATAGCGCGGCCGGGATTAGGGGTGTCGGAATACAAAACCCTGCGTGATCTGACTCCATACAGCATCGGTATATCAAGAGGATTTGCCAATAGTGAGGAGTTTGATGCAGCCAGCTATCTCGATAAGCATGTTGCCACCTTCCCCAATTTAAATATTCGCAAGCTGTTCAGAGGTCGGATTGACATGGCGGTTATGAATTTTGACTTGTTCAGGTACGAGGCCAAAAAAGAGGGATTCTGCATTAGCGATGTTGAATTCATGGAACCGCCACTGGAAACCCACGGCTTATTCCTGATGGCGTCACGTCAGATAGCCGACGGCGAAAAAATAATACAGGACTTTAACCGGGGCCTGGACAAGATCCGAAAAAATGGCGAATTCGATCGCATTGTCAGCCGTTTGCGCAAGTAAATCTGTTCGAGATGCATAGACCAGGATTATTTAGATGAATAACAGTATTGTCCGTTGGTACAGCACGATACGCATCAAGGTAGTTAGCGTAATAATCATATCCTGTACCCTGGTGCTCGGTAGTTTAAGTGCCTACAAGGTTATTAATGAACAAAAACAGCTGACCGCGGATCTGCAAAAACTGGCCGGGGTTACTTCCCAACGCCTGTCAAAACACTTGATCGGCCCCATGTGGGACCTTGATAAAGACCTGGTCGACGCTGCGCTTGAAGCAGAAATGCTGGAAGATAATGTACAGGCGATCGTAGTCTGGGACGAAGGCGCCAAATCGGTTTTTGCGGCGCGTGAACGCGATGCAAATGGCGTCCTGGTAGATTCGAATGGGGCGATTGCCGGTGATTTGATCAAGTCGGTAAACGAAGTCAACAATGGCACCAAGTCGATCGGTGAAGTGGCGGTCTTCGTCTCCAGGCGGCAGTTGAACCAGCAGCTAACCGCATCTACCATCGCCAACCTCATTACCCTGCTGGCCCTGGTGACGGTCATGGCAATCGTGATGACGATTGTCATGAATCAAATCATCATCGGGCCGATTACACGGCTCGCCAAGCACGCCGAAGATATCAGTCATGGTAATTTGAAACAAAAAATCCGCCCGGAATCGCGTGATGAAATTGGCCAGCTGGCGGAAGCGTTTCACCGTATGCAAACCAGCTTACGTGTTGCCTTTAAACGAATTTATGCCAAGGCTAAATCAACTTGACTATTGCAATGACTGTATTCGGTTCAGTTTATGAACACCAGGGGCGGCGGTGAGTAACTGGATTCTTTACGACGACTTCGTCGATCAGGTGAGAAATCTGCATGACAATGCTTACAGTGGTTTAGTCACCGGGGTGAGCGATGACAATCATTCTTTCCAGATCGGATTCGACCAGGGTGCGATCATCCTGCTTACCTATCGCATCAAGAAGGGCCTCGCGGCTTTGCAATTGATTACCCAGATCGAACGCGCCAGGATTACCGAGCACCCCAACAGCGATATTCATGAAGCCGCGGGTGAAGATCTCGATACCCAGGAGGTGCTTGGGCAGCTGGTTGCAAATACGCTGGACGAAACAACTACTGTTATCACCAGTATCACCGATGTGCCCACGCTGCCACAAAACGGTGGGCCTGCAGCATCGAGTTCAGTGGATAAAAAATTAAAGCAGCTTATAAAAACTGCGGCAGTTCATCATTTTGGCCCGATCGGCGCAATGGTCTGCGATGAGCATCTTGACCATCACCAGGGTGACGTCAGGGCAATCGTCTTCAGTATCGCTCAGGAAGTGGGTGCCAGCGAGGCTGACACCGAGGCTTTCCTGCAAACGGTTGCGAACGGTTAAACCGGCTGTCGAACCGGCCGCCAGCCCTGCTCGTACTGTCTCACTGCCGCAATAAACAATTCTGCACCTAGTATTGCGCAGCGATGTTCCAGACCGCCCCTGTCTGGAGACTTTGCAGGATCGCGTAGTTCAGCCTGGGCTATGATATCTCCCTGATCGAAATGCCGGTTCAGCAAGTGCAGGCTCACTCCGAAGCTGGTGTGCTGGCAGTCGAGTTGCTGTTCAACTGGATTGGGTCCGCGAAAATCAGGCAGCAGCGAGGGGTGCATATTGAGCGCCCCCTTACGCGCGCTATCAATAAGTACGCTATCGATCAGGTATGGCCAGCAGGCGACCAGCAAAAAGTCGATTGCATGCTGTTCGACCAGGTTGGCGCAACCTGCCTGTTGTGATGCCGGGGCATAAGCAATTTCGGTGCCCTGCGCCTGCTGTAGCAAGCGACGTTGTGGTGCCGTTGATAGAATTTCCCGGTCTGCCGCCGGTAATCCCTGTGCGGGTGGATATTCCGGCAAGATCAACAATTCGGGCAGGTAATGTTGCTGTTGCAGTGCCTGCAGTACCTCGCAGGAAAAATTGGCTCCGCTGGCGAGTAATGCATAACTGGCAAGCGGGATGTCGCGCTCAGGGATCATCGTCGCAGGGTTGCAGTTCGATGACGCCCTGTTCAGACAGCGTGTCGAGAAAACCGAACTGACGCATATCCGTGATTCGCTGCGGATAGAGCACACCATCCAGATGGTCGCATTCGTGCTGTACGACCCGTGCATGAAAGCCGGAAACCTCACGTTCGATCTCGTTGCCGTATTGATCGAATCCCCGGTAGTGAATATCACGATAGCGCGACACGACACCGCGCATGCCGGGAACACTCAAACAGCCCTCCCAGCCCTCTTCCTGCGCATCGCCCAGCGCCGTGATAACCGGGTTGATCAGTACTGTCTGCGGGATTGGCGGGGCATCGGCATAGCGGGAATTGGTCTGGTAGCCAAAAATGACCACGCGCTGCATTACGCCGATTTGCGGGGCCGCGAGCCCTGCCCCGTTTTCGGCCGCCATGGTGTCCCACATATCGGTCAACAGCGGTTCGAGGCTTGCAGCGTCGATAACATCAACCTCCACGGAAACCTCCAGCAAACGCGGGTCTCCCATTTTCAATACGCTTCTGATGGTCAAGCTTGTTGCCTGTCTAAATGAGCCGGATTGATTGTGCCAGATATCGGTGATATAACAAATCGCTTAACGTCGAGGATTAAGCATGGCAGAGACACCCCCCATCGAACCGGTTAGCGGTACCGTCGTTCCAAGGTATGCGGGACCATCGACATTTTGCCGGCTGCCGGAACTGCGTGACGTGCCCTACTGCGATGTTGCGATCCTCGGAATTCCATTTGACTCGGGTACCAGCTATCGACCCGGCGCCCGTTTCGGTCCACAGGCCATTCGCCAGGCCTCGCGGCATTTACGCACTAATTTTCATCCGGCTTACGATACCGAACCGTTCAAAACAATCCAGGTTGCCGACGCCGGAGACGTGGCCTGCAATCCCTACAACATAGAAGAAGCGATCGCGCAGATCGAAGTGACTGCCGACGAGTTGTATAAGAAAGCGCCGGCAATCATCAGCCTGGGCGGTGATCACACTATCGCGGTGCCGTTACTGCGTTCGGTGAACAAGGTTGGAGGCCAGGTGGCCCTGGTCCATTTCGACGCCCACCTCGATACCTGGGATACCTATTTCGGCGCGCCTTATACACACGGTACGCCGTTTCGGCGTGCTGCTGAAGAAAACCTGTTTAACGATGACGCGTCCATGCATGTCGGCATTCGCGGCCCGTTGTATAGCCCTGATGATCTGGCAAAAGATGCAGAACTCGGCTTCAAGGTGGTGCATTGTGACGAACTGGAAGCGCACGGGGTTGAACACGTGGTAAAACGCATTCGGGATCGGGTTGGCGATAACCCGTTGTACCTGTCGATCGATATCGACGTGCTCGACCCGTCGCATGCGCCGGGAACCGGAACGCCCGAAATTGCAGGCATTACCAGCCGCGAACTGGTCGGTATTTTGCGCGGCCTGCAAGGCATGAACCTGGTCGCTGGCGATGTGGTCGAAGTTGCGCCGGCTTATGACCATGCTGAAATTACCTCTTTGGCGGCGGCGACGATAGCGTTTGAAATGGTGAACCTGATCGCCTGTCGGGGTTAAGGCCGGGTTCAAACTATTTTTGCTTCCTGCCGGATCGTATGCTGCGCAAACCAGGCCACCGAGACCAGTAACATGCTGCCGCCGATAAGGGTGTTCAGCGAAGGCGTTTCGTTGATCACCAGCCAGACCCACAGCGGACCGAGTATGCTTTCCAGCAGGTAGACCAGTTGCACCTCGGCCGAATTGGCGTATCTCGGTGCTATCGTCAGCACGATAAAGGCGAACGGCACCAGGATGAATCCGATGATCCCGACATACAGCAGTTGCGTCGAGGATATCGCCAGATCCGGTGAACGGCTGAACGCGTAACAAGCGGTAAAAAAACTGCCGATGATGACCGATGGCACCAGGTCGATATGTTTTTTGTAACGCACCAGCACCGCGCTGCAGGCAGTAAAGATTGCACAGCAAAGCGCCAGCAAATCACCGACCAGGCCATTGCCGCCGTAGCTACCCCAACCGATGATGAATATGCTCAGCAACGATAAGGCGATGATCAGCCAGGTGCCTGGCCGCTGGTTTTCGCGCAGTACCAGCAACGACAAAATAGCTGCAAAAACGGGTGCTGAGGATAAAAACAACAACGTGTTTGCGACCGAGGTTCTTTGAATTGCGCTGATAAAAGTGATGTTGACGGCGGAAAAAAAGACCCCGTTGAGAACTCCTGCCCAGCCAATTCGCAGCAGCGCAGCTAAGAAACCCGCGCGATAGTAAATTAAAAGGATCAGGCTGATCGCGACTACCGGGAACAGACCACGATAAAATAACAGCGTAAAATCGTCCAGCCCGGCAAGCCGGATCAACAAGCTGTCGGGGCTTAGTATCAACACTCCCCCGATCGACATCAGGATGCCTTTGCCGCGATCACTGAGTCGAATAATATGGGAGGATTTGCTCATTCAAGGGTGTTCCTGTGCAATAGCGCATGATAATGTCACCCACCAATTTAATCAGTAAAAATCGCTCAACGGAGAATTTTGTGCCACTAACAACCGCCACCACGCGTCGACTGGCGCACACCCGTGTCGTGACCTGTCATGGCTATCAGCGCGATGATGGTTTGTGGGATATCGAAGGGCGAATCGTCGATACCAAGCCTTACCGCTTCAGGAATCGCGATCGTGGTGGCTGGATCGAGGCCGATGAAGCCTTGCATGACATGTCGATCAGACTGACTGTCGATCTCGAGCTTGAGGTGATTGATGTCGATGCCGTCATCGACCACTCACCCTACAATTACTGCAAGAGCGTGGCTGCCGTGGCGCGTAATTTAATCGGTCTCAAGATCGCCCCGGGCTGGACGCAGAAATCAAAAACAGCGATGGGTAGCAATAGAGGCTGCACCCACCTGACCGAGCTGCTCGGCCCGGTCGCAACCACCGCCATCCAGACCATCGCCAGCGAAAAAATAAAGCGCAGCAGGGATAAGCCTTCTGCTAACTCGAATGCGTTCCTCGACAGCTGCCATACTTATGCCGCCGATAGCCCGGT
>Ga0265303_10000011_pt1 | contig 66512 bp, 49 predicted proteins | sample Helome_2_FD_192494 | JGI IMG/M metagenome (GOLD analysis project Ga0265303, IMG submission 192494) | Marine sediment microbial communities from subtidal zone of North Sea - Hel_20160317 (Illumina Assembly) | ecosystem: Environmental > Aquatic > Marine > Subtidal zone > Sediment ... | reverse complement strand
ACCGGCACCTCGATCGAAACCTCCCCGATGGCCTGCAGGATGCCCTGCGCAATCAGGTCACAACGCACGATGCCGCCGAAGATATTGACCAGGATGGCCTCGACCTGCGGATCGGACAGGATGATCTTGAAGGCCTCCGCGACCCGTTCGGCCGTGGCGCCGCCGCCCACATCGAGAAAATTGGCCGGCGTGCCGCCGTGCAGCTGGATCAGGTCCATGGTGGCCATCGCCAGTCCGGCACCGTTCACCATGCAGGCAATGTTGCCGTGCAGGCGGATGTAATTCAGTCCGTGCTGCTGTGCCGTATGTTCACGCTCGTCTTCCTGGCTGGCATCACGCAATTCAGCCAGCTTTGCATGCCGGAACAGGGCGTTGTCATCGAGGTCCACCTTGGCATCGAGCGCCAGCAACTCGCCGTCCGTGGTGACGACCAGCGGATTGATCTCCAGCAGGCTGGCATCGCAGTCGAGCAGCAAGCGATAGGCCGCACCGAGCAGCTTTGCCAGCGCACCGACCTGCCTGCCCTCGAGATCGAGGGCAAACGCCAGGTTGCGACACTGGTAGCCCTGCAGACCCACCGCCGGGTTGACGCTTTCGGTAATAATGGCATCGGGATCGCTGGCCGCGACCTCCTCGATATTCATGCCGCCGGACTTCGAGACCATCAGGGTCACGCGCTCACTGGTGCGATCGACCAGCATGCCGAGGTAGATTTCCCGCGCAATCGACACGGTCTGCTCGACCAGCACACTGTTGACCGGCAGCCCGTCGGCGTCAGTTTGCTTGGTGACCAGTCTACTACCGAGCATTGCGTCAACCGCAGTGGCAAGCGCATCACGGTCCTGCACTAACCGTACGCCGCCACCCTTCCCGCGACCGCCGGCATGGACCTGCGCCTTCACCACCCAGGCGTCACCGCCGATGGCCATGGCCGCTCCGGCCGCGGCTGTGGTTTCGCGCACCAGCTGACCGGCAGGCACCGGGATGCCGAATTCGGTAAACAGCTGCTTGGCCTGGTACTCGTGCAAATGCATGGCGAGAGTGTGTCAAATAACATATCCCCGAATCAAGCTATTCATTCAGCGCGTTTCCTGCCGACATGAATAAAGTATCATCAGCAGTACCGAATACCGGGAGTCACCCCATGCGTATGCTGCTCATTTTTATTGCACTGGCGATTATCGTCGCTGTTGCCAGGCACCTGTGGTTGCAGCCTCGCAGGAAACACCCGCGCCGCAGACAACTGTCAGGCAAGATGGCGCAATGCAGCCATTGCGGCATGTACATTCCGGAGCAGGAGGCACTCCGCGACGGTGACCGCTGCTACTGCTCGCAGGAACACATGGATGCAGGGCGGAGAGGAGAATGACGGAGTTATCTGCGATACCGGCAGTCAGCGCAGCGGAGACGGCGGATGCACGCACCTGGAAGCCGCTGCGACTGCTGACCTTTTACCGGGTCATCCTGGCCGGACTGCTGGCGGTCCTGTTTTTCGGGCTGCGCGACCAGACATCGTTCGGCCTGTCCCATCCAGAGGTTTACGCAGTCACCAGCACTGCCTACCTGCTGTTCAGCATCATCGTCGGTTTCAGTGCCCGCCTGCGCATACCGGGTTACGAGGTCCAGGCCATCTCCCAGCTGCTGGTGGACATCGGCGCAATCACCGTTCTCATGTTCGCCAGCGGCGGTCCGGCCAGCGGCCTCGGTATCCTGCTCGTTATATCAGTGGCTACCGGCAGTATTCTGCTCGCGGGACGCATGGCCTACCCGTTCGCCGCCTTTGCCACCCTCGCCGTCATGGTCGAACACTTCTACAGCGACTGGTTGGCGAGCGGCCCGCATGGCGGTGATTTCATGCAGGCGGGCCTGCTGGGCCTGACGTTTTTCGCCACCGCCGCGGTTACTTCATTGCTGGTGCAGCGCATTCATGAGAGCGAGGCGCTCGCCCACCGCCGCGCCATCGATGTCGCCAACCTCGCCAGCCTGAATGCCCATATCGTCCAGCGCCTGCAAGCCGGCATCATCGTGACCGACCATGACGACAACATCCGCCTGATCAACGACACTGCACGGAAGCTATTGCAAGCCCCGGACAGCGAGGACGGACAGCCGCTTGCATCGTTGTCCGCACCGCTGCATGAAAAACTGCAACAATGGAGAAACCAGCCCGGCAGCGAGCCCACCCTGCTGTTCCTCGGCAGCGAAACAGACAGCGTACTGCCCCACTTCACGCAACTGTCAACGGATGAAGGAACGGGCGCATTGATCTTCCTCGAGGATACTGCAGCCATTATCAGCCAGACACAACAGATCAAGCTTGCCTCACTGGGCCGGCTGACAGCCAGTATCGCACACGAAATCAGGAATCCGCTGGGCGCTGTCAGTCATGCCGCGCAGCTGCTGAACGAGGAAAATTCACTGCGCGGAGAGGACCGCAGGCTGATGTCCATCATCGATGACAACGCCGGCAGGGTGAATGCCATTGTGCAGAACATCCTGCAACTTTCACGTCCGGTGCAATCGATCCCGCAGACGATACTGCTTGACGAATGGCTGCAAAAGTTCGTCGAGGAATTTTCGGACAGCGGCAACTGCACCGCCGCACAGATCAGCTACAGCGTGCGCCCGGCGGATGTGGAAATTCACATGGATCCCAGCCTGTTGCACCAGGTGGCCTGGAACATCAGCCAGAATGCCATGCAGCACGCCGGCCCGGGCGAAGATGTTAAACTCAGGCTGGTTGCCGGACGGCTGGCACCGGATGAAACACCCTATCTTGATATCATCGACAACGGGCCCGGCATTTCACCCGATATGACAGACAAGATCTTCGAACCGTTCTTTACCACCCGCACCAGCGGGACGGGCCTTGGACTGTTTATCGCGCGCGAGATCTGCGAAAGCAACAATACCCGTCTCGAGTACCTTGCGCAGGATAGCGACCACTGCTTTCGACTGACCTTCCCGGAATCGCTGCAACTGCCGGTCACTGCCCTGGTCTGAGTAATTATGGCGACTCACCGAGCACTCATCGTCGACGACGAACCCGATATCCGCGAGTTACTTGAACTCACGCTGGGCCGCATGGATATCGATACACGCAGCGCAGCCAACCTGGCCGACGCCCGCAGTCTGCTCGCGGAAGACAGTTTCGACATCTGCCTGACTGACATGCGGCTGCCCGATGGCGACGGCATCGACCTGGTGCGGCATATCCAGCAGCATTCGCCGGAGCTGCCGGTCGCGGTTATCACCGCATATGGCAGCATGGAATCGGCCGTGGAGGCGCTCAAGGCCGGCGCCTTCGACTTTGTATCGAAACCCGTCAATCTCAACGTATTGCGCAACCTGGTGAACAGTGTCCTGATGCTGACGGACGATTCCTCGCAGCGAGAGCGGCGCAGTCGCAATACGCTGCTCGGCGAATCGGAAGCCATGCGCGAAATCCGCTCGACCGTCGAGAAACTTTCCCGCAGCCAGGCACCTATTTACATATGGGGCGAATCCGGCACCGGCAAGGAACTGGTTGCCCGGCTCATCCATGACAAGGGGCCGCGTGCCGACCGGCCGTTCGTACCGGTGAACTGCGGCGCAATACCGGCCGAGCTGATGGAAAGCGAGTTCTTCGGGCATAAAAAGGGCAGCTTCACCGGCGCGGTCGGTGACAAGGACGGTCTGTTCCAGGTTGCCGAGGGCGGCACCCTGTTCCTCGACGAGGTCGCGGAGTTGCCCTTGCACATGCAGGTGAAGTTGCTGCGCGCCATCCAGGAGAAGGCCGTGCGACCGGTCGGTGCCCAGCAGGAGATTCCGACCGACGTCCGCATCCTCTCCGCCACGCACAGGGAACTGGGCGAACTGGTCGAGGCCGGCGAGTTCCGCCAGGACCTGTATTACCGCCTGAACGTCATCCAGCTCGAGGTGCCGCCATTGCGCGAACGCCGCGAGGATATCCGGATGCTGGCCAGCCACTGCCTGGACAAGCTGGCGCAGCAAAACAGCCGGCCGGGCCTGGAACTGAAAGAGGACGCCATGGAGGCGCTCGGTGATTACGACTTCCCCGGCAATGTCCGGGAACTGGAAAACATCCTGGAGCGCGCAACCACGCTGTGCGAGGGCACTACCGTGACCCGCGAGGATCTCAACCTGCCGACGCAGGGCAAGGCCAGCGACCCGGCAGCCGCCCTCACACCGGGCGAGGTCCCGCTCGATACCTATATGGATAACATCGAGAAGGACGCACTGATCAAGGCGCTGGAACAGACCCGCTATAACAAGACCGCGGCGGCCAAACAGCTCGGCATCACCTTCCGTGCCCTGCGCTATCGCCTGAAAAAGCTCGGCCTCGAATGAGCCGGTGTGTCATTCCGGGTCAGGTCGAATGACAAGGTGACGCAATGCGTCACTTTCTGCCCCTGAATGTGCGCCAGTTCTCAAAAAATTGACGGTGGCAGCGCGCACAATCCGTATAATCCTACCACCCCTGTCGTTGCGGGTTTACCGAGTTTAACAATTTTTCTCTTGCTTATTATGTACTTGTAGCGCACATTACGCAGACTCGCCGATCGAAGTCCGAAGCGACAAAAAGTTGGCACGTAATGTGAATGATAATATTCAGCCAAAGAAACCGGGCAAATGTCCGATACCAAGGCTGTCAGGTAACCCGGTGTCGGGCGACCACAACCAAGCATCACCGATTGAACCAAGAGGATTAACCATGAAACAGCAAAAAGGTTTTACACTGATCGAACTCATGATCGTGATCGCCATTATCGGCATCCTGGCCGCCATCGCGATCCCGGCCTATCAGGATTACACGGTCCGCTCCAAGGTGTCTGAAGGCCTGAACCTGGCCGGCGCCGCCAAGCTGGCCGTCTCCGAGGTCTATGACTCACTGGGCACCATGCCGACCAACCAGGCCAGCTACGGCCTGCCGCAGGCTGACAGTATCTCGGGTACCTATGTTTCGTCTGTAGCAGTCACCGGCGGCGTCATCACCATCGCCTACCTGACGACTGTCGGCGGCACCCCGAACCAGGGTGGTAATAACATCGTCATCACCCCGGATACCAGCAGTGGCGGTTCGGTCAAGTGGGACTGCCGAGCCGGCAGCATCCTGGACAAGTATCGTCCGGCCAACTGTCGTTAAGATACGTACTTGCAAGCCTGAAACGCCCCGCACTGCGGGGCGTTTCTTTTTATGCCGGCTGTGACCCGGGCGCCCGCACGACGACCGGCTATGATATATTTCGCGCTCCTGCCGATATAAGTTCCCAGTGACTCACCCTACACCACCGGCAAGGACATGACCCGCCACCTGCACCTCAGCCCGAACGTGGCATTCCTGCTCTGCTGCCTGCTGGCGGCAGCTGTTTATTTCCCCGGCCTGAGCGGCGACTACCTGTTCGACGATACCACCAACCTGCTCGGCAACAAGGCACTGGAAATCGAGTCGCTGGATGCGGACACACTCCACAAGGCGGCCTTCTCGGTGCAGGCCGGCGAACTGCGCAGGCCGGTGAGCATGGTCAGCTTCGCCCTTAACCGCTACTTCTTCGGCATTGACCCGTATTCCTACAAGCTCATCAATCTCGTTATCCACCTGCTGACCGGGCTGTGCCTGTTCCTGCTCACCCGGCAAATCGTCGGCAGTTACCGCGAGCTGTACAGGCCCGATCTGTCACCCGGGATCATGCGCTGGCTGCCGGTCGCAGTCGCCGGCCTGTGGCTGGTCCATCCCCTCAACCTGACCTCCGTCCTGTACATCGTGCAACGTATGACCAGCCTGTCCAGCCTGTTCACGGTCATTGCCCTGTGCCTGTATATGGCCGGGCGTCGCCGCATGCTGGACGACTGCCACGGATTGTCCCTGATTCTCGTCGGCCTGTGTGTCTTTGGCGGGCTGTCGATTTTCAGCAAGGAGATCGGCATCCTGTTGCTGCTGTATCTGCTGGTGCTGGAGCTGACGCTGTTCCGTTTCCGCACGCGGAGTGGTTCACCGGACCGGCAAATAATCGCCTTTTTCCTGGCCTGTATCATCCTGCCACTGGCGGCCGGCGCCCTGTACTTCGCTGCAAACTTCGAGTCCTATCTCACGTACGGAGGGCGCAGCTTCACCCTGGCAGAGCGACTGCTCACCGAGACCCGGGTGCTGATCTTTTACCTGCAGATGATCCTGATGCCCACGGTCCAGGAACTCGGTCTTTTTCATGACGACTTCGAGCTATCTCGGGGGCTGCTATCGCCCCCTGCCACGCTGTATTCAGCCATATTCCTCGGTGGCCTGCTGGCGGGTGGCCTGCTGTTGCGACGCCGGCTGCCGCTGGTCAGCCTCGGCATACTCTGGTTTCTGAGCGGACACCTGCTGGAATCGACCATCCTGCCGCTGGAACTGGTTCATGAACACCGCAATTACCTGCCCGGATTCGGCATTATCCTGGCCCTTGCCGGCCTGGTTATCCGCCTGCCAACCAGGCGGCTGGCACCGGTTATCCAGGTTGCCGCACCGGTGCTCCTGCTGGTCCTGTTTGCCTCGACCACCTGGTTGCGCAGCACGCAATGGTCAAACAATGTCGATCATTCCATCTATGAAGCACGGCACCACCCGCAATCGCCGCGTGCGGTCTTTGCGGCCGGCCGCATACATGCCCGCCTGGCACTGCAGGGACATGCAGAGAGTATTGACAAGGCCTACGAATACCTCGGCAGGGCCAGCGTCCTGGACTACAGCGGCATCATGCCGGACGTCACCATGCTCAAGCTGGATTACCTGCTTGAGCGCGAGGTCGACCCGGCACGTTTTGACGAGATTGTCAGTCGCCTTGAACGCTACCCGCTGTCGACCTCCGACGTGACCAGCCTGCAGGACCTGGCGGAATGCCTGGGCGGCAAATGCAGCATGGCACCCGAGACGGTCGACAGGATATTTCACGCCGCGCTCAAGAGCTGGAATACACGCCTCAAGTCCGTGTATGCCTATTACATTATCAACCAGCGCGGCAAATTTCCCGAGGGACTGGCGCTGTTCGAAAGCGTTGTTGAACGCCGGCCTGAAGAACCGCAGCACTGGAAAAATCTCATCAATTTGCTTATGGTCATGGCCAGATTCGACGAGGCACAACAGCGGCTTGATCAATTCAGGGAGCTGCGGCCCTACGGCAGCAGCGAAGCGGATTTCAGTATGCTGCAGGACGACATCGACAGGGGTCGACTTGAATTTGCACAGTCGTATAACGCAGTAGCGGATAGCAATCTTCCATGACATCTGAAATCAGTATCATCCTGCCCGCGAAGAATGAAGCGGAGACCCTGCAGACACTGCTGCCGGTCCTGCGCAGCGAATTTCCCGACGAGGAAATCATCGTAGTTGACGATGGCTCCACCGATGACACCCCGGAAGTCTGCGCGGCACACGGGGTCAGCACCATCCGGCATGTCTATTCCATGGGTAACGGCGCCGCGATCAAGACCGGTGCCCGCAATGCAGCAGGCAATATCCTGGTATTCATGGACGCGGATGGCCAGCACCGCCCGGAGGACATCAGGGGCCTGATCGGGATGATCAAGGATGGCTACGACATGGCCGTGGGGGCACGCCAGCTGGACACGCATGCATCACTGACCCGGCGGATCGGCAATACCCTTTACAACAAGCTGGCAAGCTGGATGACCGGTTATCAGATCGACGACCTCACGTCGGGCTTTCGTGCCGCACGTGCACGCCACTTCAAGAAATTCCTCTACCTGCTGCCGAACAAGTTCTCCTATCCGACGACCAGCACCATGGCGTTCTTCAGGTCCGGCCTGCCGGTTGGTTACCTGCCCATCCATGCCAGGCAGCGCAGCGGCGAGCGCAAGAGCCATATACGGCTGTTCCATGACGGCTTCCGCTTCCTCATCATCATCCTGAAGATCGGCGCCCTGTTTTCGCCGATGCGATTTTTCCTGCCGATCAGCGCTGCCCTGCTTCTGGCAGGATTGGTGTATTACGGTTACACCTATATGGCCTGGGGCCGTCTGACGAACATGAGCGCCATCCTGTTCCTGTCCTCACTGCTGACTTTCCTGATAGGTATTCTCTCCGAGCAGGTATCGGCACTGCATTACAAGGATATCTCGGATACACGGCGTCGTACCCGTCGCTAGTACGCAACCCGCGCTCCCCCCGGGCGGAACACGGACCGTTTTCTGCGCACGCGTCCTGCAACCGTCAACTGTAACGCTTCACCCGTTTCCAGTCAGACAGGCCGGCCAGTTTCTGCCTGATTATTTGCGCATCGAACAGGCAATAAAACACTCCCCACGCAAACCGCGGGATGTCGCCGAACAGTGATAACCAGTCTGTCCGGGTGGCATCCATCTCCTCCAGCAGCTCGTCAAGGTCATAGCCCATCACCGCGAGGCGCTCGCGCCCGATCCACTGCAGGTAGCGCCGGCACCACCTGCGCCGCAGCGGGTTATTGATCGTCGACTTCCACTTTTCCATGGGGCGGGTGCTCACCGACCGGTATTTATCAACACCGGTCGGATCACCCATAATTCCGCTCAAGTGCGTCTCGGGCAAAACGTCCAGCATACCCGGTGCAGGCTCCATCCCGAGGTAATGCATTACGCGCCCGAGCTCCTGCTCCGGCGACTGCAGCAGGGCTTCATACTGAAGGGCCAGGGTTGACTCGCTGTTTGCCCGGTAGACATCGATCAGTCTTTCCAGTCCGTCAAACAGGTCGACCTTGTAGATGTAGATATTCCACTTGCCGTCACCCCAGGTTTCGATCATCGACGACACGACGGCGAGCGGATTTCTCCACAGGAAAATGAACTTTCCGTCCGCGAACATGCTGATAACATCATCCGCAATCAGCGCGTAGCGCGGCGTCTTGTCCAGGAAATAGCGCGCACCCTCATCGGACAGCTTTTCATACAGCGCGGTCATTGCCTCCGCCAGGCACTCCAGGTAGTCCTGTTTGCCGCGGGGCAGCCGGTCCAGCAGGTCTGCGAGGGCCTGGCTTGACCAACTGTGCGAGTACTCCGCAATGACACCCTCCTGCCTGAGCGCATAGATGTGCGGCAACAGGACCCAGGGCTCCGCGACAGTCGATATGTTGCTGTCGACCGACAGGATCCGCTGCAGCAGCGTTGAGCCGGAGCGCGGCAGTGAAAACAAAATAATGGGATTTTGCATCGAATTCGCGCCGCTAGAATTTCATGCCAGGCATCTGCGAATGTGTCTGAATTTTTCCAACACCGCACCCAGACTGCTCAACTGTCGGAACTTCATGTTTTCGGACACAATACGCTCATCTGGATACGAAAATTTCTGAAACCTGAAATCCGCGACCTTCGCCCATAGATTATCATGGTGAAACATGTTCAAGTCACGACAATGCACGCCGCTACCGTCATGGCCAATATTCTGAACCAGTGACTGTCTCGGGTACACCGTATACCAGTCATGCAACACTTGTTGATACATTATTTTCAGATCCAGCGCGTCTATTATTCCGGCAACATCACGGTCAATTAAGCGGGGAATATCAGGACCGTTTCTGACCAGCTTGCGATGGAATTCCCGATTTCTCATTTTATTTCGATAATCCTGCGGGTCGATTTTGTCTTCAATTCTGTCGAATTTCTTTTTCCAGCTTCCAAAACCCCATGCATTGAATCTTTGCAGAAAGAAAACATCATTTACGTAGTCCTGAGGCAGGCTGATCGGTGGTGTATACCCGGTAATACTGATCACCCTGTCTTCATCCGTGTAATATTCCAGCGCACTGTTCATATATTCGAGAAAGCCTGGCGCAGTAACTATATCCTCCTCCATCCAGATTAATTTTCCGTAATTATCCAGCAGAGATCGCATCCCCATCCGATTGTTATAAACCCTGGAATTCGTTTCCCGCTCGGTAATATTGACTTTGGCAAATCCGTCTATTTTATTAATATACTTTCTTACTTCTGCCACTGCTGCTTCATCACCTTCACGTGGTGCATCTGAAAATATATGCAGTATGCTTTTACTCGCCAGCGCGTTTTTCTTCAGCGCCTCTACTGTACGGTGTATATGGTTCAACCGCATGTATACCGACATCCCGATTGGCGCCAACACTCAGTAACCCTCCGGAATATAATTGTCTTGCAGAGCCATTGTTTGCAGTGCATCCTATATGATTCGAAAATTCTGCTTCCCGGCAAGACCTGCGACCAGCTCCCTAACCTGGCCATGCGCCCTCATTTTGAAGGCATAGGCCAGTACAATGTAAAGAACTACGCACAATGTACCCAGCACAACCAGCTCAACGAGTGCAGGCCACTCGATCAATATGACTGCCGCATAGGCAAGCACACCAACAACACCGGAAAGCACGAGCGCCGGCATAAAGTCATTAAACTGCTCACCGCGCGTATACCCGATCATTTTTGCCGAATAATAACTGTTTGGGATATAAGCAAGAACAGAAGTAATAATATTACCTGCCAGCACCACAAATATTCCAAATTGCAGACTGATGGCCAGAATTATTACAAGCATGATCTTTTTGATGATCTCCAGCCGCAAAAAAAGGTCAGACCTGCCCTTTACCTGAAGAATATTCAGATTAATGGAGTGCACAGGGACCAGCAGGCCTGCAATACACAGGAGCTGCATGTAGGGAACAGCCGGCATCCAGTTGTCAGGCAGCATTACGTCAAACAACGGCTCTGCGAGTGCTGCCAGAAACGCCATGGCAGGAAAATGCATGAATGTTGTTGCGCGCATTACCTTGCGGAATCCATCTTTCAGCATCAGGTTATCATCCTGCACGGTTGATAACGCAGGATAAGTAACGGCAATTACCGAATTAACCAGTTGACTGACCACAAGTTCCTTGATCTTTTCAGCAAGGAAATAAAAGCCTGCCAGGCCAGTAGCAAATACCTTTGCTATCACGACAACATACAGGTTTCTGAAAATCGTATCGATGATCCTGGCGGCGAACAGTCTGGACCCGAAAGTATAAAGCTCGCTGAACGACTGCCTGGAAAATGTCAGTGTAGGGCGCCAGCGACTGATACGCCACACAATTAACGAAGTCAGCATTGAGTGCAATATGACCTGGCCAACCAGCGCCCAAACACCGAAACCTGTCCAGGCAAGAATTACAGCCGCAACACCGGCAACCAGGCTTGCTGGCACACTCGCAACGAGCAGGCCCTTGAAATCCAGCTCCTTGCTCAGGATTGCACTTTGTACCACGTAGAATGTATTGATGAGTATCGTGATGCCGCCTACACGAATCAGGTTAACCAAACGATGATCATCATAGAAACCCGCTATCGGTGGTGCCGCAAAATATACAATCGCAAATGATGCCAGCCCTAATCCAAGATTTGAAAAGAAGGCTGTGTTGTAATCCTCCTGTCCAGCTCTTTTCATCCTGATCAATGCCTGCCTGAAACCGGATTCCATGAGGCTGTTTGCTACTGCAATCATCGCCGACATAATGGCGACCAGACCAAAGTCTTCCGGCACAAGGATGTGTGCAAGCAACAGCGTAACAAGCACGTTGATCCCGCGCTTGCCGAGCTGGTCGGCAAAATTCCACAGAATTCCCCTGAATGTTCTGCGTGCGAGTGTCATGTCATTGCGTGTCCCGGCAAACCAGGCAGTTGTCCCCGTATTGCTCCATCGCACTGCTGTACAAGCGCGGCAAAGACCGGCCTTAGCCGCTGAATTTCCGGTATGCCTCAAGCAACTCCGGCTCGTCCATATCGGTCCTGGTTGCCCGGAAAGGTCCTGCAGGACTGTAATCACCGGTCACCTTGTAGCCATGCTGATCTAGCTTGGCCACGAGCTCACGATAGACCGGCTCGGGATTCTTGCAGAATTCCTCGTACCGGACAGTCATCTGGTTCTGCCCGGCAACGCCATCCAGCCCTTCGCCGATCGCCTTGTTGACGTAGTAGATTTGCCCGGCAACCTGTTCGCGGGGAGCGAGATCCTTCAGTTGCTCATATTCCGGGATGTTAAACGAGTACCACTGCTCGATGTTGCCGTTCTGTTTTTTTCTTGCATCCAGCATTGACGCGATATTACTGATCGGGTCCCGAACCAGGCGAATAAAAATCACCTTGTCAAAGATTTTGTTCAGGAAAGGTATATTGTAATTAAACAACATCGCCTTGAGCAGAAATGGCTTCCTGAATACATCCATAATACCGGCGAACTCTGCCGAAAGAGTCTGCACATCCATCGAAGTCGACAACTCACGGTCTGTCCAGACATCCCTTGCCGGGTCGGAAAGAAATCTGCGCCAGAAGTACCAGAACTCGTTGGGCGCCAGTGCACCCCTGGTCTTGCCGTTTTCCGAGCCATAGTCGACCTGCTGCGTAAATTCGGCCAGTTCATGACGAAAGTCATAGCGGCTGTCTGTCAGCAACAACTGTATTTTTGCGCCGATAATCGGCGTCTGGTAAAACCGTGACAACAGGTTGGTCGGGTACGCCACCACACCGGTATTTGCCAACCACTGTACAAACAGTGTTGTGCCGCTGCGCGACGGACCCATTACCAGCACCAGCGGGAATGCCATCTGTGCCGAACGGCGGATATCCAGCAATTTCTGTTCAGCCGGCTGCAGATCGCCGCCCAATTCAGCAAGCAGCATCTCAAGCCGGGTATTTTTCCGAAAATTTTCGGTGCGGTTACGGCTCAAGTGAATACCCTGAAAGCAATGCCGCGCATTGCTGCCGGCTGTTAAACATGATCACATCGATGATCGAGAGACCAGGCAGGAAATTACCGCCGTATTGCCTGTACACGATGGCATTCGAATTTACGAACAGGAGCTCTATCCCCTGTCCACGAAAATCTTCCGCGCTGTATAACTCCCGGCCCCCGGGTGAATTTATATAACGCGTTGCCCCCAGCTGTTCGCAAATTGCAAAAACCTTGTCCAGACCGCGCAAATCGTTATTCTTTTCTATATCCGAAGACAGGCGGAACCTGGTGGTGATACCCAGATATTCGGAAATCTGTTTCAGGCTGCTTGCAATATACAAGGCAAGATTCGGCTCGGGATCGAGTATCACTTTTTCCAGCAACGGATATACCGAGTGAAACTCGGGAGCCCTGGCGTAAGCGTGGGAAACGGTTTTAAGGATATTCTTCCCGTTGCCTCCGACCTTAACCTGATTAATCGGTACATTCGGGCTGGCACCATTGACCTGCAGTGTAAGATAGCGCGCCTCGCCCTGATTAAGTATTTTATTGCGATTGATCCATCCGCCTTTTTTATAATTTACATCATCATAAACAACAAATTCGTCAACAGCGTGGATGAGCTGAAAATATCCCAGGTACGGGAACAGGTATGGCTGCATGATCGCCAGCTTCATGCAGCGCCCGATACGATATCCGCAATCTTCTCGATAACATCATTCTCGATATCGGGATACATTGGCAGACACAGGACCTGCTCCGCAATGCGATTGGCCTCGACCAGATTCGACTGTTCGGCTGACGGCATGCCGCGGTACATGGGCATGGAACTGATCAGCGGGTAGAAATACCGGCGCGGATAAATTTCATTATCCCTGAGCTTCTGATAAAGCCCGTCCCGGGTCAGCCCGTAGTCGGGCCCGACCATGACCGGGAAATAGGCATAGTTTCTCTGCGTGTGCTCCGGCGCGGGAAGCAGTTGAATACCCTGCACATCCTGCAGCAGCGTTCTGTAAATCCCGTCGATTTCGCCGCGTCGCGCAATGACCCGGTCAATATATTTTAGCTGCAACAGGCCGAATGAGGCCTGTATCTCGCTCATTTTTCCATTGATACCGGGCGCAATAACAGTGACTTCATTGGCAAACCCGAAATTCTTCAGATAATCGATACGCTGCTTGATCTTCGCATCGGGGCAGACGATTGCACCGCCCTCGAAGGTATTGAACACCTTGGTGGCATGGAAACTCAGCACCGACAGGTCGCCGTGTCTCAGCAGACTCTCGCCCCTGTATTTCACACCGAAGGCGTGCGCCGCATCATAGATGACCTTGAGACCGTAAATATCGGCAATCTGTCCGATCTGCCCGACGTTGGCCGGATTCCCGTAGCAGTGGACCGGCATGATCGCCATCGTCTGCGGTGTAATGGCGGCCTCGACCCTGTCCGCGTCCAGATTGCAGGTAACCGGATCGATATCCACGAATACCGGCCTGATATTGTTCCACAACAGGGAGTGGGCAGTCGCAACGAACGAATACGGTGTCGTGATTACCTCGCCGGTGATGCGCAGTGCCTGCAACGCGGCCACCAGTGCGATTGTTCCGCTGGTAAACAGCGACAGGTGTTCTACACCCAGGTAATCACACAGCGCACTCTCGAACTCGCGGTGAAACGGTCCGTTGTTGGTCAGGCGCTTGTTTTCCCAGATTTGTTCCAGATACGGGATGTATTCATCCAGCGGCGGGAGGAATGGCTCGGTGACATAGGTGGTTTTAGTCATAGGATCCGACAGCTACTCGCGTAGTTTGGCTCGTCAGCCGCGTGGCGCACCGCCCGCCCGAATAAATGTCCTTAATATACATGTAACCGGAAAATCGACAACTGACCCTGGCGACTACAGGTATCGGCCCTGGAACACGGTTCTGAAGCGCCGGGTTACAGGGCCTGTGCCGGTTCAAGCGTCTCCAGCAAACCGGCCAGCCTTGCACCCTGCTCCGCCCAGTCAGGTACCGTGACATTCACCAGACAGGGTGTCTCGAGCTGCTTTTCCAGTGCAAGCGCAAGCCGGTGACTGTCACCCGGTGGAAACAGTCCCTGCTCGCAGGGACTGATGTATTCGCAGACATCACCAACCGCAGCGACCACCACCGGCCGCGCGCAGGCGCACAGCTCGAAGAATTTCTGCGGGAAGCAGTACCTCGAGAACGGGTTGTCCTTGTTGGTAACGATGCCGACATCGAGCGCATTGTAGAAATACGGCATGTCGGCATAGTCCAGCTGGCCGAGATAGTGGATATAGGGGGATTCAGGAATCTCGGCATCCGCGGCAACGGCCCCGGCCAGGGCAAGATGGATCTCGTGGCCGCTCTCGAGCAGCGAGCGATGCGCCCGGAATACGGCACTCACACCGCGATATTCCGATATGGAGCCGCCAAGACCGACAATCCTGCACGACACCGGCAGACCAAGCCGCCGCCTGCACTCATCCCTGTCCATGGAATGGAAGTTGTCCTTGTCGAGCGCATTGTGAATCACCCGGGGCTCACAGTGCGTCCCCACCTGCTCGAGGAGGTAATTCCTGAGGCTCGCACTGACGCAGCTGATCCCCCCGGCGCGGCGCAAGGCCTTCCGGTAGCGGCCGATAACACCGGGGAGCCTGGCCGCGCCGAAACTCTCGTAATTGTCATACAGGTCGACAACATGATTGACAGCATTCTTCCTGGCCAGCCAGTCGCCGAGGATTACGTGATAAACATCAGACACGGAAAGCAGCACGTCCGGCTGCCAGGCTTTCAACAGCGCCTGGACCTCACGGTAGTAGCGCCGCAGGCCCCGCACCGGACCCGGAGAGAGCGGGTATGCAAGCCAGCGGGGATTCGCATCCTCCGCATCCGTCCATTCGTCATGCATACCCCGCCGGTAATCCAGCGCCACACCGCATACCCGGTGACCGCATCGCGCCAGCTCGCGCGAAAACTCGTACACTCGTCCATAGCGATCAGCGACCAGGTCCTTGTTGGTGTAGATACGTTTTGACAGGATCAGGATCTTCATTGATGAACCAGGACCGCACGTTGCATGGCGTTCACGAAAAGACTGTAACCGATTGTTGCGACGAATATAATAGCGGGATGCGCGAAAAAGATCTTTTTATCATTATCCCGGTGCTCAACCGCTGGGAGCAAACGCAAAAGTGTCTTGCGCATCTGCTGAGCGGCAGTTTCACGGATTTCAGCATTATCGTCGTGGACCATGGTTCGACAGACGGCACGCGTGAAGGGCTGGAAAACGAGTATCCCGACATCATTCGCATACCGGGAACCGATGATCTGTGGTGGACTGGTGCAACGAATCTCGGCATAAGGACTGCGCTGGAACAGGGCGCAGACCTGATCATGCTGCTGAATAACGACTGCTATGTTTCTCATGACACCGTGGAAATCCTGCTCGGCCACAGTTCATCAAACCCGGACGCTATAATCGCACCCGTGCACAGAAACCTGAACTCCGGCGAAATCATAACCAGGCGCGGCGGCACCCTGTTTCTGCTCGGCTTCCCCACACTGTTGCTTCCCGGCAAGTCTTTATACAGCCCGGATACCACCGGCCTCCGGAGCACCTCGCTTATCATGGGCGGGCGCGGCACCCTGATACCGGCGGGCATTTTCGGCAAAATCGGCCTGTTCAACGATGTCGATCTTCCGCACTACTGGGCAGACCACGATTTTTTTCTGCGCTGCAGGCAAAACGGCATTCATCAATATATCGCGCAGAACACCCTGGTGGATATCGACGAAAACACAACGACCGTGGCAAGCCGACTCCGGCATATGACACTGTCTCAATTTATCGACTCCTTCACCAATCGCCGCTCGCACCGCAATATCAGGGACCTGGTTTCCCTGTTCCGCCTGCATTACCCGGTACCGGGCCTGTATCCACTGGGTGTATTCCTCAACATGACCAGGTACACGCTGATGTACTTCTTTGCCAGGGTGCGGAACCTGGCCGGCAGCCACTGACGGTACTATCGGACCGTGAAACCCGTCCTGCTCATCACTCGAAACTTCCCGCCACTGGTCGGCGGCATGGAGCGGCTTGTCGGCAATATATACAAACAGGTCAACAGCCGGGCCCCCTGTGACCTGATCGGTCCCGCCGGCAGCAAACGGCATTGCGACGACAACAGCAGGGTCTACGAGTGTCCGGTCAGACCCTTGCCATGGTTTTTGCTGACAGTCCTGTTTAATACCCTGCGTGCATCGCTGGGCAGACGCTACACCCTGTGCATTGCCGGCAGCGGCATGACCGGCCTGTTTGCCCTGCTTGCAGCCAGAATCAACCGCGCGCCCTGTATCGTATTCATTCACGGTCTGGACCTGATCGTGAAGAACCGGCTGTACCAGTCGGTGTTCGTGCCTGCCATCCGGCGCAGCGACCTGGTCATCGTCAACAGCAAAAATACCGGTGCGCTGGCCGCAGCGGCCGGCATCAGGCAGGAACGCATGGTCGTACTGCACCCGGGCGTCGACCTGCCGGCACAGTCAGCACAGGCGGGCAACTTCCGCAGGCAGCACAACCTGCAGAACAACAGCCTGCTGCTGTCGGTCGGCCGTCTTATCCCGCGCAAGGGTATTGCGGAATTCATCCAGCATGCGCTGCCGAATATCGTGTCGGCGTTTCCCGATACCGTGCTGGTGATTATCGGCGACGAACCGGCAGATGCACTGGTCAGCGGAGGTCCCGTACTCGCCGCCATACGACAGGCGATCGAGGCGACCGGTCTTTATGACCACATACTGTTACTCGGACGTGTGGACGAGCCGGCGCTGACCGCGGCCTACGCCGACGCCGACTGCCTGGTGTTTCCGCTGCGCGCTGTGGATGGCGATGTGGAGGGCTTCGGCATGGTGGCCGTTGAGGCGGCAGCGCACGGCCTGCCGACCGTCGCCTTTGACGAGGGCGGCGTCGGTGATGCCATAGAGCATGGCAAGTCAGGCCTGCTGGTACCGGCCGGAGACTACCAGGCCTTCAGTTCGGCTGTCAGGGGCCTGCTCAACGGTGAACCTGCAAGCCTGTCGGCGGAAACCTGCCGGGCGCACGCCGCATCCTTTCATTGGGACAATTTCGGCGATAAACTGCAACAAATCCTGCATGGCTGCACCACGGAAAAGGCAAGCCGGTAATATGAACGAGCATGATGAAATCCGGTCGTTTTACGACACGGTCTATTACCGCGATGCCGGCACCCGGATTTACGTTTCCGGGCACCTGCGGCGCATGGCAAAGAAGTATGTCCAGGCCGGCGACCAGGTGCTCGATATTGCCTGTGGCACCGGCAACTGGCTGATGGCGGCGAGCGAACGTGGCGCCATACCTGCCGGCATCGACCTTTCCCCGAAAGCGATCGGGATCTGCCAGCACAATATGCCCGCTGGAGAATTCGTCAGCGGACCTGCCGAGTCCCTCCCTTTTGCCGACAACAGCTACGATCTGGTTACCTGTCTGGGCTCGCTCGAGCACTTCCTCGACCCGGTCGCGGCGGTGCGCGAAATGGTGCGTGTTGCGAAAGACGATGCAGCATTCATCATCCTCGTCCCCAATTCGGGTTTTCTCACCCGCCGCCTCGGGCTCTATCGCGGCACCTACCAGACGGCCGCCAAGGAGGAGGTGCGCTCGCTGGACGAATGGCAGCAGATCTTCGCAGCCGGCGGCCTGCGCATAGTGCGACGCTGGAAGGACCTGCACGTTCTTTCATGGTCATGGATCAACCAGGCGGGCTGGCCAAGGGCCCCCGTACGTGCATTGCAGGCCGTGGCTCTGGCCAGCTGGCCGCTATCCTGGCAGTACCAGGTGTATCACCTGCTGGAACAGAATACCGGCCACAAGCAATGAACGGCTGACAAAACCGGGGAGCCGGCCTACTGCAGACCGCTGTTATTGTGCCGTCCCGTGAGTGGTCCGGACTGACGGATGACAGTGCCAGGGTCCACTAAAGTTTTGATTCTGAAAGACGAAACATAGTGGAGCCGGCAGCGATGGGACGATCTGCCGGAAGGATTCACTATTTTATTGAAATTTAAGTAAATATTAAATTTTTTCAGTTGACAAAGTTGTGGATTGTTGTACTTTTAGCCTGCTGTGCGGGCCTTTTGTCAGTTGGATTCTATCTAAATACCGGACGCAGTTCACAGTGAAAAACGACGGGTAGCAGAGAATCAGATAAACGATGGCCACCACTAACCCGACAGTCAATCTCAGCGGCCTCGCCCGCCGGCTCGTCATGGATGGCCTGCTGTCAGAGGATGAGGCCACCGCGGCCCACGAGGCGGCCCTCAAGAAACGCACCCATTTCGTCAGCCACCTGGTTGAAAACAAGATTCTCGGCAGCAACGAGATCGCCCGGTCCGGCGCACATGAATTCGGTGTGCCGCTGTTCGACCTCGAGGCCATGGACCTGGAAGTCGCCCCCGTCAAGATGGTCAGCGAAAAGCTGATCCAGCAGCACAATGCCCTGCCGCTGTTCACGCGCGCCAACCGGCTGTACGTCGCCGTCTCCGACCCGACCAACCTGGGTGCAATCGACGAGTTCAAGTTCCATACCGGCGTCAATACCGAGGCCGTGCTGGTCGAGGAAGCCCAGCTGCGCAAGGCAATCGAGAAAGCGCTCGAGGCACTCGACAACACCATGGCGGATCTCATGGACGCCGACCTCGACAACCTCGATGTCGTCTCCGGTGATGATGAGGGCAAGGACAACGATGCCGACGGTTCCGACATCGACGACACGCCGGTTGTCCGTTTTGTGAACAAGGTCCTGCTGGATGCCATCAACACCGGCGCGTCGGATATCCACCTTGAACCGTACGAGAAGGAATTCCGTGTACGTTTCCGGAACGACGGCGTACTGCATGAAATTACCTCGCCGCCCCGCTCGCTGGCCATGCGCATCATCGCCCGACTGAAGGTCATGAGCCGCATGAACATCGCCGAGCGACGCGTTCCGCAGGACGGCCGCATCAAGATGAACCTGTCGCGCAACCGCTCTATCGACTTTCGCGTCAACACGCTGCCGACCCTTTACGGGGAAAAGGTGGTACTGCGTATCCTCGACGCCAGTGCCGCGAAGATCGGTATCGACGCCCTCGGCTTCGAACCTGAACAGCAGAAAACCTTTACCGATGCGATCAACAAACCCTATGGCATGGTGCTGGTCACGGGTCCGACCGGTAGTGGTAAGACGGTATCGCTGTACACCGGTCTCAACATGCTGAATTCGCCGGATCGTAATATTTCGACCTGCGAAGACCCGGTGGAAATCAACGTCCACGGCATCAACCAGGTCAATGTGAATCCCAAGGCGGGGCTGGATTTCGGTCTCGCCCTGCGCGCCTTCCTCCGTCAGGACCCGGACATCATCATGGTGGGTGAGATCCGTGACCTCGAGACCGCGGAAATCGCGGTCAAGGCCGCCCAGACCGGTCACCTGGTGCTGTCAACGCTGCATACCAACGATGCACCCCAGACACTGACACGCCTCGCCAACATGGGTGTGCCGCCGTACAACATCGCCTCCGCGGTACATCTCATCATGGCGCAGCGTCTCGCACGCCGTCTCTGCAATAACTGCAAGAAAGAAGTCGAGATGCCGAATGAAGTCAAACTGAATGCCGGCTTCACGGAAGATCAGATCAAGAATGGCCTGACCATATACGGACCGGTCGGCTGCGATTCCTGCACCAGCGGCTACAAGGGACGTGTCGGCATCTACCAGGTCATGCCCGTCTCGGAAGAAATGGGACGTATCATTATGGAAGGCGGCAACTCGATGGAGCTCGAAATCCAGGCGAAGAAAGAGGGTGTCGCCGATTTACGGGAATCCGGTTTAAGGAAAGTGTCTTCGGGCATTACCAGCCTGGAAGAGGTCGACCGCGTAACAAAGGACTAAATCATGGCGGAAAAAGCACTCAAGCAACCTGATCTGTTTATCTGGACGGGCACCGACAAGCGCGGTGTCAAGGTCAAGGGTCAGACACGCGGCACGAACCCATCACTGATCAAGGCGGATCTGCGCAAGCAGGGCATAAAGCCCCTGTCGATACGCAAAAAAAGTACGCTGCTGAAGTCAGCCGAAAAGAAAAAGATCATGGCGAAGGATGTCGCCGTGTTTTTCCGCCAGCTGGCCACGATGATGACTGCCGGTGTGCCGCTGGTGCAGTCGTTCGAGATTATTGGCCGCGGTCACGACAACGCCGGCATGCGCGAACTGCTGCTGAACATCAAGGGTGATGTCGAATCCGGTACTGCCCTGTCCGATGCGCTGGGAAAACACCCGCTGCACTTCGATTCCCTGGTGGTCAGCCTGGTCAATGCCGGCGAGCAGGCCGGTGTTCTGGAGACACTCCTCGACAACATCGCCACCTACAAGGAAAAGACCGAGGCACTCAAGGCCAAGATCAAGAAGGCCATGTTCTACCCGACCGCAGTCATCGTCGTTGCCGTTATCGTAACGGCCATCCTGCTGATATTCGTGGTGCCGCAGTTCGAGGACCTGTTCAAAAACTTCGGCGCCGACCTGCCGGCGTTCACCCGCTTTGTCGTCAACATGTCGGAATTCATGCAGGCGCAGTGGTGGCTGGTACTCGGTGTGGTGATCGCCGCCGTCGTCGGCTTCTCGCAGGCGAAAAAACGCTCGATGGCATTTAATCGCGCACTCGATCGCCTCGTGCTCAAGCTGCCGATCGTCGGCCCGATCATGCACAAGGCTGCCGTAGCGCGTTTTGCCCGCACCCTGTCAACCATGTTCTCTGCCGGTGTCCCGCTGGTCGAGGCACTCGAATCGGTTGCCGGTGCAACCGGCAACGTGGTGTTTTCGGATGCCGTGCTGATGATTCGCGACAGTGTCGCCACCGGTCAGCAGCTGCAGTTCGCCATGAGCCAGACCGGCCTGTTCCCGAACATGGTGGAGCAGATGGTTGCGATCGGCGAGGAATCCGGCGCACTCGATGCCATGCTCAGCAAGGTTGCTGACTTTTACGAGGCCGAGGTGGACGATGCCGTCGATGCTCTCAGCAGCCTGCTGGAACCGCTGATCATGTCGATACTGGGTGTCCTCATCGGTGGTCTGGTCGTCGCCATGTACCTGCCGATCTTCAAGATGGGTGCCGCGATCTGATCGCGGATACTCTCCGCTACCCGTCTCACAAGCCGGTCCCCGAAGGCATATGGAATTAATCCGGCTGCTAGAGCATTCCATGCCGTTGTTCGTGTTCGCGACCGGCATACTCGGTCTGGTCGTCGGCAGCTTCCTGAACGTGGTCATTCACCGCCTGCCGCTCATCATGGAGCGGACCTGGCTGCACGAACTGCGCGAACAGCAGGGTGAGGACGAACCTGCTGACGCCAGTGAACCGCCCTACAACCTGGTCACGCCCGCATCGGCCTGTCCGCAGTGCGGTCACCGCATCACTGCCGCTGAAAATATACCGCTCCTCAGCTTCCTGTTACTGCGCGGCCGCTGTGCTGGCTGCAGCAAGCGGATACCGGTGCGCTATCCCCTGGTGGAACTGGTCACCGCCCTGCTGTCCGTCATCGTGGCCATACGCTTCGGTTTCAGCGTGCAGGCACTCGCAGCGCTTGCGTTCACCTGGGCACTCGTACCCCTGTTCATGATCGACTTCGACCACCAGCTGCTGCCGGACTCGATCACCCTGCCGCTGCTGTGGGGCGGGCTGCTGCTCAGCCTGCCGGAGGTCTTCGTCGACAGTACCACGAGCATTATCGGTGCCGCGGCAGGCTACCTCTCGCTGTGGATGATCTATCACCTGTTCAGGCTCGTGACCGGCAAGGAGGGCATGGGTTATGGCGATTTCAAGCTGCTCGGCGCGATCGGCGCATGGGTGGGCTGGCAGGCCCTGCCCGTGGTGGTGCTGTTCTCTTCCCTGGTTGGTGCCGTACTCGGCATTGGCCTGATCCTGTTCCGGGGTCGCGACCACAATCAGCCGATGCCGTTCGGCCCGTTCCTGGCCGCAGCCGGCTGGTTGACTCTGTTATGGGGAAACGACATCATCGCGTTTTATCTACGCTGAATCGCGCGTGACCCATCCCAAGTCCCAGGCAGCCGGCGACGCTGAATGCCGGCCACTGATTATCGGCCTGACCGGCGGCATTGGCAGCGGCAAGTCTACCGTCGCCGGGTTCTTTGCCGAGCTCGGCATCACCATCGTCGACGCTGACCGCCTTGCCCATGAACTGGTAAGCCCCGACCAGCCGGCGTTTGCCGACATTATGGCGGCCTTCGGCAGCCGCAGCGTGGCCGCTGACGGCACCCTGGACCGCGCCTTCCTGCGTCAGCGGATCCATTCGAATCCCGAAGACAAACAGAAGCTTGAGTCGATTCTTCACCCGCTGATCCGGGCACGCATGGAGGCGCTGCTGCAGGCGGCCTCCGGCCCCTACTGTGTCGCGGTGATCCCGTTGTTGCTGGAGGCCGGCCAAACGGACATGGTGGACCGCATCCTGGTCGTCGACATGCCGGAGACACTGCAACGCCGCCGTGTTGCCGAACGGGACAAGCTGCCGGACGCGGCAATCGCTGACATCATGTTATCGCAGGTCGACCGGGCCACGAGACTGTCTGCAGCTGACGACACTATCAGCAACGACGGTGACCTTGATGCACTCAGAAACCAGGTCAACGCGCTGCATACGCGCTACCTGGAAATTGCACAGGCGTAGCCTGCTGGCAGGTCATTTGCGCAGTCGTCCCGCGTGAGAGACAATACCGGTGACGTGAGCACAACACCCCTACACCAGGCACGCCCTGACCAGCATAAAGTACTCTACGAGTACCCGCTGAACGAACGCGCCCGCACCTTCATGCGTCTCGAATACCTGTTTCGCCAGGCCGGCCATCACCTCAAGGGCAGATCGGTCTGGGACAGCCGGGCCACGCTCAACAGCATCCTCGAGATCGTCGACATTTTCGGCAACACCAACCTCAAGTCGGAAGTACTCAAGGAACTCGAACGCCAGGCGAGCAACCTGAAACGACTTAGTGAGAACCCCAGCGTCGACTCGGCCCAGCTCGAATCGTTACTGGACAGACTCAATGAACGCATCGACGGCATGCACAATATCGACGGGCAGATTGCCGGCGAGTTGAAAACAAGCGAATTCCTCATCAGTATCCGCCAGCGCAGCGCGATCCCGGGCGGCACCTGCGATTTCGACCTGCCTGCCTTCCATTACTGGCTGCAACAGCCGCTGCGCACCCGCACGCAGGACCTTGCCGGCTGGCTTGGCAACTTCGATGCCATCGGCCAGGCCATCCAGCTGATCCTGTCCCTGATCCGGGACAGCACACCACTGCAGCCGACGATTGCGGAAGCGGGCGTCTACCAGCAAACGCTGGACCCGACCCTGCCCTGCCAGCTGGTGCGCATCGAGCTCCCGTCCAGGATGCCCTGCTTTGCGGAACTCAGTGGCGGGCGCCACCGCTTCACGGCGCGCTTCATGGAATTTTCCGCCGCGGATGACCGCGCCCGACAGACCGACCGGGACGTCGAGTTCGACCTGGCCTGCTGCGTTATATAGATTTGTTTTTTAATCGCATGATAAATAGCCACGGAAATACACGGCAGGTTGATGCGTTCTTGCGTGTGGTTCCCTGGCCAGGGTTTTTTGCACATTGATCAAACAATAATTTCCGGCTGCTGAAGAGCGTGCCGGTTGGCGTACACGCCAGGCAACACCACAATGGAAAAGACCCCCTCATCAACGAAGACTGTCACGTGCCCCACCTGTGCGGCTGCGGTGGTATGGACGGCGGAACAGCGCTGGCGTCCATTCTGTTCCGAACGTTGCCGCCTGGTCGACCTCGGTAAATGGTTTGACGAATCCAACCGGATTCCCGCTGCGGAGGGACTGCCGGAAAAACCGGACGCTCCCTGATGACCCGCCGGCAGCTGCGTGTCAGGTCCGGTATTCGGCGTTGATCTTCACATAATCATAGGACAGGTCGCAGGTCCACACTCGCTCACTGGCGTCGCCGCGCGCCAGTACAACCCGGATTGTCAGTTCGTCCCGGTCCATGACCTGCTGGCCGGCCTCCTCGGTGTAGTCCGCGGCCCGCGCACCGTCGCGCACGATACATACCTCGTCGAGCCAGATCTCGACACCCTCGATATCCAGTTCTGCGATGCCGGCACGGCCGACCGCGGCCAGTATGCGGCCCCAGTTCGGATCGCCGGCGAACAGGGCGGTTTTCACCAGCGGCGAGTGTGCGATGGTATAGGCGACCTGCAGACACTCATCTGCATCGGCGCCCCGTTCGACCGCGACAGTGACGAACTTGGTGGCCCCCTCGCCATCACGCACGATTGCCCGGGCCAGCTCCATACAAACCGCCTCCACGGCCTCGCAAACCGCCGCGAACGGCGCATCACCGGCCGACAGCAGCGGCAGCCCGCTGCCGCCGGTGGCCACCAGCACGCAGGCATCGTTGGTCGAGGTATCGCCATCCACGCTGATACGGTTGAATGAGCGCGCGACCGCACGCTCGAGACACTGCTGCAATGCGTCCGCATCAATCGCGGCATCGGTTGCAATATAGGCCAGCATGGTCGCCATATCCGGCCGGATCATCCCCGCACCCTTGGCAATACCGGTCACCGTCACCTCATGGCCATCGATGCGGACCTGCCGCGTCGCGCCTTTCGGCACCGTGTCGGTGGTCATGATAGCGGCTGCGGCGGCAGCCCAGCCCGTTTCAGTCAGGTTCGCCAGTGCCTGCGGCAGTGCCGCGACGATCGCGTTGACCGGCAGGCGTTCACCAATCACGCCGGTGGAAAACGGCAGCACCGCCTCCGGTAGTCTGCCGGTGCTCGCAGCCAGTGCCGCGCAGCACTGACGCGCCGCGGCCATGCCGGGCATGCCGGTGCCGGCATTGGCATTGCCGGAATTGACGATCAGATAGGACGGCGAAACCGCCGCCAGGTTTTTTTTCGCCACGATTACCGGCGCGGCGCAAAATGCATTACGCGTGAACACCGCTGCACAGGTACTGCCCTCAGGCAGCTCCATAACGACAAGGTCCGGCTCGCCATTCTTCTTCAGACCGGCGCTGGTGGCACCCAGACGGAAACCGGCTACCGGATGCAATTCAATTGCAGACTCGTTTTCCATGCGGGGTTTTCAGCAGGCGTAAAACCTTGTCCGTAACCAATTAATTCCCGTCATCCCCGTGAAGGCGGGGATCCAGCCTGAAAACAGCGGCAACAGTTAATATAAATGAAGCTGTTCATCAGTGTTCTGTACATGCAATTGGTGCAATTTTTATTAGCAACTGATCATTCCCCGCTGGATTCCCGCCTGCGCGGGAATGACATGTGTGCGTTACACACCTGCAGCTTTAGCTGTGGGCCGGATATACCCGGTAATCAGCTAAGCTTGCCGTGGCACTGCTTGTATTTCTTGCCCGACCCGCAGGGACAGGGCTCGTTGCGGCCGACCTTGCGGCCCTGGCGGGTAAACGGCTGCTGCACACTCTCCTCCTGTTCAGGGGATTCGTCCAGTGCACCGGCCTCGTCATGCTTGAAATTCATCTGTGCCTGCGAACGACGCTGTTCCTCGACGGCCTCGACATCCGACTCGGCCTTCACCTGGACCCTGGTCAGCACCGCCAGGACGTCGTGCTTGATGCGCTCCAGCATGTCGGTAAACATCTGGAACGCCTCTTTCTTGTATTCCTGCCGCGGATCTTTCTGTGCATAGCCGCGCAGACCGATGCCCTGCCGCAGGTAGTCCATCGCCGCGAGGTGCTCCTTCCATGCACCATCCAGGATTTGCAACATGACAGCCTTTTCGAAATGTCTGACGACCGGCGATCCTGCCTGCGCCTCTTTCTCCCTGTACATGTCAACCATAGTGGCCAGAATACGCTCGCGCAGCGTCTCCTCGTGCAGGTCGTGGTCCTCTTCCAGCCACCGGCCGACCGGCATCTCCAGCGAAAATTCCTGCTGGAATGCCTCTTCCAGGCCCGGGATATCCCACTGTTCATCAATCGAGCCCGGCGGTATGTACTGGCTGATCAGGCCGTTGACGACATCCTCGCGGATGGCATTCACCATGTCGGAGATGTCGTCCGTCTCCATCAGCTCGTTGCGCTGCTCGTAGACAACCGAACGCTGATCGTTGGCAACATCATCGTATTCCAGCAGCGTCTTGCGAATGTTGTAGTTGTGCTGTTCAACCTTGCGCTGGGCATTCTCGATCGCCTTCGTCACCCACGGGTGTTCGATCGCTTCGCCCTCCTGCATGCCCAGCTTCTGCATCAGGCCGGCCACCCGGTCGGAGGCGAAAATGCGCATCAGGTTGTCCTTGAGCGACAGATAGAAGCGGCTGGAACCCGGATCGCCCTGGCGCCCGGAACGTCCGCGCAGCTGGTTGTCGACCCGGCGCGATTCATGCCGTTCGGTACCCACAATGTGCAGCCCGCCGGCGGCGATGACCTGGTCATGCCGCTTCTGCCAGTCCTCGGTGTGTTTTCCGATCGCCTCCTCGCCCGGGTTGTTCAGTTCTTCCAGTTCGACCTTGAGGTTGCCACCGAGCACGATATCGGTACCGCGACCCGCCATGTTGGTGGCAATCGTGATGGCACCGGGACGTCCGGCCTCGGCCACGGTCTGCGCCTCCCTGGCGTGCTGCTTGGCATTCAGCACCGCATGCTTGATGTTCGCCTTTTTCAGCAGCTTTGACAGATACTCGGACGTCTCGACCGAGGCGGTGCCGACCAGTACCGGCTGTCCGCGCTGCTGGCAGTCGCGCACGTCCTCCATGATGGCCGCGAATTTCTCTTCCATGTTCAGGTAAACGAGGTCGCCCATGTCATTGCGGACCATGGGATTGTGCGTGGGTATCACCATGACCTCGAGCCCGTAGATCTGCTGCAGTTCGAAGGCCTCGGTATCCGCGGTACCCGTCATGCCGGACAGCTTGTCGTAGGTGCGGAAGTAATTCTGGAAAGTGATCGACGCCAGCGTCTGGTTCTCGTTCTGGATCTGCAGCCCTTCCTTGGCCTCCACCGCCTGGTGCAGTCCCTCGGACCAGCGTCGGCCGGGCATGGTGCGCCCGGTGAATTCGTCCACGATGACTACCTGGCCGTCACTGACGATGTAATCGACATCCTTCTGGAACAGCAGGTGGGCGCGCATGGCCGCATTCACATGGTGCATGATATTCAGGTTGGCGGCGTCGTAGAGGCTGTCGCCCTCCTGCAGCAGGCCGTTGCGGATGAGCAGCTTCTCGACATGCTCATGCCCCGCCTCGGTGAGATAAACCTGCCGGTTTTTTTCTTCCAGCGTATAGTCACCCGGACCGTCTTCCTGTTCCTGCAGTGTCAGTTCCGGGACCAGCCCGTTCATCTTTGTATACAGGTCGGAATGCTCGTCGACGGGCCCCGAGATCACCAGCGGGGTACGTGCCTCGTCGATCAGGATGGAGTCCACCTCGTCGACGATGGCATAGGCGCGCGCGTTTTGCACACGGTCCCCGGCGGTAAACGCCATGTTGTCACGCAGGTAGTCAAAACCGAATTCGTTATTGGTACCGTAGGTAATGTCCGCCTGGTAGGCCGCCTGCTTTTCATCGAACCCCTGTCCGCCCACACTCACGCCGGTCGTCAGGCCGAGGAATTCGTAGATCTCGCCCATCCAGGCGGCGTCGCGCCGGGCCAGGTAGTCATTGACGGTGACGATGTGCACGCCGTTGCCGGTCAAGGCATTCAGGTAGGCGGGCAGCGTTGCCACCAGGGTCTTGCCCTCGCCGGTACGCATCTCGGCAATCTTGCCGTCGTGCAGCACCATGCCGCCGACCAGCTGGACGTCGAAGTGGCGCATGTCCAGCACACGGCACGATGCCTCGCGCACGGTCGCGAAGGCCTCCGGCAACAGGTCTGCCAGGGATTCGCCGGCTGCCAGCCGGTCGCGGAATTCGTCCGTGCGGCTGCGCAGTGCCTCATCGGAGAACTCCTTGAGGCCGGGTTCCAGTTCATTGATGCGGGCAACCACCCGCGACATACGTTTCAGCTGGCGGTCATTGCGGCTGCCGAACAGTTTGCGAATTATATTAAGGGCCATGAAAGTCCAACAGAAAAGGCGTCATTTCAGAGGCAGGCATGATACCTCATGTGCCCGGAATTAGCAGCGGGAAGAACCGGCCGCGGGCCGGCAATTGACTATTTATCCAGATAGCGGGACGGATTGACAGCCTTGCCGTCGCGCAGCACCTCGAAGTGTACATGCGGGCCGGTGGAGCGGCCGCTGGAGCCCATCAGGGCGATCTGCTCGCCCTTCTTGACGGTGTCACCGACGTTCACGAGGTTGCGCTGGTTGTGGCCGTAGCGCGTGCTGTAGCCGTTGCCGTGGTTGATCTCGACCAGGTTGCCATAACCGTAACGCTTGCCGGACCAGCTGACCACACCGTCGCCAACCGCGACGACGTCATCACCCTTCCTGCCGGCAAAATCCAGCCCCTTGTGGAATTCACGCTTGCCGGTAAACGGATCGTTACGCTTGCCGAAGCGCGATGACAGCCAGCCATCGTTGACCGGTCGGCCGGATGGCATGACCCGTTCGCTCAGGCTGCGATTGAGCAGCACCGACTCCAGCACGGACAGCTGCTGTTCGCGGTCGGCCATCTCGACATCGAGCTCGTCGAGCATGCCCAGGAAATCATTGAACGGCACGGATTTCTCCGGCAGGACGTCCTGCGGGCCACCCACGGCCGGCACGGAACCGAAGTCGAACTCGCCCTGCTCGAGGTTACCCTGGCTGACCAGCCGTTCACCCAGTGCATTGAGTCGCAGCATCTGCGCCTGCAGCTGGCCGATCCGCAGTGTCAGGGCATCGAGATCCGCCTGCGCGGTATGGCGGATGGCGGTAATTTCGGCCTGCTTCTGGCGAACATCTTCCTGCCACACCGCCACATAATTGAGTTCATCGCCACCGATGCGGATGCCACTGTATAAAACCGCCCCGATAATCACTGCCAGGCAGCCGAGCAGGGCCAGGGCGAACCGGGCCGGCTTGACCTCGAAGCTCCAGACCTGTCCCTGCCGCCGGGTAAACAGTATGATATTCATCAACCAAACGCCCGAAATTTCATGAACAAGCCCCTAAAAGTCAATAAACTGCTGCGATCTGGCCCGTTATCCCCGTTACTTGCCCGGGCCCGCGGTCTCGTGGCACTGGGTGAGCAGGTGCATGCCCTGCTGCCATTACCCCTGCAGCCGCATTGTCACGTCCTGTCACTGCACGACCGGATCCTGGTCCTGGCAGCCGATTCACCGGTCTGGGCGGCACGTCTCAGATTTCATGCCCCAAAACTCGTAAAACAGCTGTCACGTCAGCAGACCGTGGCGGTACGCACAGTCCGCGTCCGGGTGAGACCCCCTGAAAAAACAACAACTTCGGCCAGAAAACAGCCCTCGGGCCAGAAACAGGGTCACCGCCGTGCCGCCGTATTAAAGCAGGCCGCACAGACTATATCGGATCCTCGGCTGAAATCTGCACTACTGAAACTGTCCCGACGCTAGGATAGCAACCGAACCGGCCGGTTCAGATGCTCGACCTGCCGGGCAGGATCAGCTGGAGGGAACCGGCTGCAGAAACGAAACCGGTGCGTCACTGACGTCTTCGAACGTCACCTCTTCCCATGCCGATTTATCCGCAACCAGGGCACGCAGCAACTTGTTGTTCAGTGCATGCCCGGACTTGTAGCCGTCGAATGCACCAATGAGACTGTGACCAAGCAGGTAGAGATCCCCGATGGCATCGAGGATCTTGTGCTTCACGAACTCGTCGCAGTAACGCAGGCCGTCTTCGTTCAGCACCCTGAAATTGTCCAGCACCACCGCGTTATCGAGACTGCCGCCAAGCGCCAGCTTGCGTTCGCGCAATTGCTCGATTTCGCGCATGAAACCGAACGTGCGCGCACGGCTGACCTCCTTGACGAACGAGGTCGTAGAGAAGTCTATTTCCGAATGTTGCGTATTCGCCTTGAATACCGGGTGATCGAACTCGATGGTAAAACCGACCTTGAAGCCGTCAAACGGTTCGAAACGTGCGATCTTGTCGCCGTCCTCGACCTGCACCGGGTGCTTGATCCGGATAAACCGCTTGGGCGCATTCTGCTCCTCGATTCCGGCCGACTGGATCAGGAACACAAAGGGGCCGGCACTGCCATCCATGATCGGCACTTCCGCCGCACTCAGATCGACATAGGCATTATCAATGCCCAGCCCGGCCATGGCGGACAGCAGGTGTTCCACCGTGGAGATGTGCACATTGTCCCGGGTCAGGGTGGTCGACAGGCGGGTATACCCGACATTCTCCGGACGCGCCGGAATCTGCACCGGTTGGTCCAGATCAACGCGACAGAACACGATACCGGTATCCACCGGTGCCGGTCGTAACGTGAGGTAAATTTTCTCGCCAGTATGCAGACCCACGCCGGTCGCGCGAATCACATTCTTGAGAGTACGTTGTCGAATCATGGCCCTGGACTTCCCCCCATAAATAGCCATTTTCCCAGACAATTACCGGCAAAAGCCGGTGGCATGTTAGCACACGCTCATTAACCTGCGCAGAACACAGGTCACGCATTCAGGCAATCACCAAACGATGACTTTCACATCAGACATACTTATCTGTCCATAAGCAATGCGGTCAGCTGATGACCGGGACTGGACAACCCGGCCACCAGCCCGCTGCCGACTAGTCGGCCTGGCGACGCAGGAAGGCCGGAATGTCGAGGTAATCCATGTCCTCGGCAGCGTTGCCAGCGCTCTTGTTGCGCTTGCGAATCACGGTCGGCGTGTCGTAATCCGTCGACCCGCCCGCCCTGTCGTCGACCGCCTTGCGCGCCGGCTCACTTTTACGGGCGACATGGACCAGCGAGGGTTTGTCGCCGGCCGGCCGGGCCTGTGAACCGAGGCCGGTGGCCACAACGGTGACGCGCAGCTCGTCACGCATGTCCGGATCGATCACGGTACCGACCACCACGGTGGCATTCTCGGAGGCAAATTCCTTGACGGTGTTGCCAACCTCCTCGAATTCACCGATCCCCAGGTCCAGGCCGGCCGTCACGTTCACCAGGATGCCATTGGCGCCCATCAGGTCAATATCCTCCAGCAGCGGACTGGCCACTGCGGACTCGGCCGCCTCGCGCGCCCGGTCCTCGCCCTTGGAAGTGCCGGAGCCCATCATGGCCATACCCATCTCGGACATGACGGTACGCACATCGGCGAAGTCGACATTGATCAGGCCGGGACGGGTAATCAGTTCGGCGATACCCTGTACGGCACCCAGCAACACATCGTTGGCCGACTTGAACGCATCCAGCAGACTGATCTGCTTGCCGAGCACGGCCTGCAGCTTCTCGTTCGGGATCGTAATCAGCGAATCCACATACTGGCTGAGTTCCTTGATGCCGTTGTGTGCGACATGCAGGCGGCGACTGCCTTCGAAGGTGAACGGCTTGGTCACCACGGCAACGGTCAGGATGCCCAGGTCCTTGGCGACCTCGGCCACGACCGGGGCCGCGCCGGTACCGGTACCGCCACCCATACCGGCGGTAATGAACAGCATATCGGAGCCCTCGATCACTTCGGCAATCCGTTCACGGTCATCGTGAGCAGCCTGGCGACCGACATCCGGGTTGGCACCGGCACCCAGTCCCTTGGTGATCTCACTGCCGATCTGCAGGGTCGTACGCGCCGACATGGCCTGCAGGGCCTGTGCATCGGTGTTGGCACAGACGAAATCCACGCCATCGATATTTGCTTCTACCATGTGCTGCACGGCATTGCCGCCACCACCACCTACGCCGATCACCTTGATAACAGCGCTTTGTCCACATGAGTCCAGTAATTCAAACATGATGTCTCCTCCTTAACAGAAACAATCAATACAGCCCGTCAGTATTACAATCGCCACCGCGCCAACCTCGATGAACACGGCGACACCCTTACGTCAAAATCATCTAGAAATTTCCCTGAAACCATCCTCTCATCCTGTCCCACACACCGCGCAATCCCTTGCCAAGACCGATATCCATCGATCGCTGGTCACGATTGTGATGACCAAACAGCAACAACCCGACCCCGGTCGCGTAAATCGGGTTGCGCACCACATCCACCAGGCCGGTGACGTACTGGGGCGCACCCAGGCGCACCGGCATATGAAAGATTTCCTCCGCGAGATCCACCAGCCCCTCGATCTTCGCGCTGCCACCGGTCAGTACGATGCCGGATGCAATCAGGTCCTCGAACCCGCTGCGGCGCAGCTCCGCCTGGATCAGCGTCAGCAATTCCTCGTAACGCGGTTCCACCACCTCGGCCAGCGTGTGGCGCGCCAGCTGGCGCGGCGGCCGGTCACCCACACTCGGCACCTCGATGCTTTCCTCGGCGCTGGCCATCTGCGTCAGCGCACAGGCGTACTTGATCTTGATCTCCTCTGCATGCTGCATCGGTGTACGCAGCGCGACCGCAATATCATTGGTTACCTGGTCGCCGGCGATCGGTATAACCGCGGTATGACGAATCGCGCCGTCGGTGAACACGGCGATGTCCGTCGTGCCGCCACCGATGTCGACGATACACACACCGAGTTCTTTCTCGTCTTCCGTCAGCACCGAGTAACTCGAGGCCAGTTGCTCGAGAATGATGTCATCGACCTCGAGTCCGCAGCGACGCACGCACTTGATGATGTTCTGCGCCGCGCTGACTGCACCGGTCACCATGTGCACCTTGGCCTCCAGCCGGACACCCGACATACCCACCGGCTCGCGGATACCCTCCTGGTTATCGATGACGAAATCCTGCGGCAGGATGTGCAGGATTTTCTGGTCGGCGGGTATCGCGACCGCCCGCGCCGCATCGATTACGCGCTCGACGTCCGTCGGACTGACTTCCTTGTCACGGATCGCGACGATGCCGTGCGAGTTCAGGCTGCGGATATGGCTGCCCGCGATACCCGCATACACGGAGTGGATCTGGCATCCGGCCATCAGTTCTGCTTCCTCGATCGCGCGCTGGATCGAGTGCACCGTGGACTCGATATTGACCACAACGCCCTTTTTCAGTCCGCGCGAGGGATTGGAGCCGATCCCCACGACCTCGAGCTCACCGTCGGCAAGTACTTCGCCCACGATCGCAACCACCTTGGAGGTACCGATATCCAGTCCGACAATCAGGTTCTTTTCAGTCTTCTTTGGCATCCCTTATGTATCCTGTCGCGCAACTGCTTCACCGGCAGGCGGAGACTGCCAGTGCACCGAAAACCCGTTGCTGTAACGCATGTCGACGCTCTTCAGATCAGCCAGCCGCCCGGCAAACACGCCCGGAAAGGCGCGCACGAACCGTTGCAGGCGATTCCAGGGGCGTGCACGCCCGAGTTTCAGCTGCACTCCGTTGTCCAGCTGCAGCGACCAGGCCCGGCGCCGGTCCATCGCAAGGCGTGTGACCTTGACGCCCAGCGCCTGCAGCGCACGGCTGGCCTGGCGATAGCGCCGCAACACCCTGGGTGCCTGTCCCGCGGGCCCCGCAAGCTGCGGCAGGCCGGCCGGTGACTGCCCGGACTGCGGGGTGAACGCTTCGCCGGCGTCATTCAGGTAACCGTCCCCGTTCCAGCGGGCCACCGGCTGCTGCTCGGTAATGTGCACCCGCAGGGTCACCGGCCAGATGCGCCGCACCTTGGCTCGCTCCACCCACGGCAGGTCCTCGGCTGCGGCACGCACGCTGTCCACATCCACGGTAAAGAACCCGCCGGCGGCATGCGGCGCCACCGCAGCCTGCAGGATCGGCTTGTGCAAATATCTGAACTCGCCCTTGACCTCGACCACGTCGAGCGGAAACCGGTACGGATCCGACAGCCACCGCATACCCCATGCGGTCGTCAGACCAAGCATCGCCAGCAGCAGCAGGCCGGACAGCGAGCGGCGGTGTGCGCTGACCAGTGCGGGCAACCCCTGCAGCAGCATGCGTTTACCGCTATCAGGCATGCGCGGCCTCCCCGGCCGGCTGCGCAACGGCCGTATCCAGGATGCGCAGCACGAGTTGTGTGAAATCGATACCCTGCGCCTGCGCCGCCATCGGCACGAGGCTGTGGTCGGTCAGGCCAGGCACGGTGTTGATCTCGATAAACCAGGGTTTGCCGGCCTCGTCCAGCATGAAATCGACACGCCCCCAGCCGCTTGCGTCCACGGCACGAAACGCGGCCAGCGATTGCGCCTGCAATTCCGTCTGTACTGCATCATCCAGCCCGCAGGGCACCAGGTAACGGGTGGTATCTGCCTGGTACTTGGCCGCGTAGTCATAAAAAACATTCGGTGTCTCGAGCCTGATCAGCGGCAATGCCGTCTCGCCGAGAATGCCGGCGGTGTACTCGCCGCCCGTAATCCATTGTTCGACCAGTACCCGGCTGTCATAGCGGGCAGCCGCCTCCCAGGCGGCCACCAGTCCGTCGGCCGTCTCCACCTTGCTGATACCGATACTCGAACCTTCATGCGCCGGTTTGACAATAACCGGGTAAGGCAGGCTGTCGCGCAGCGCCGCGGCCTCTGCGCGTGTGTCGACCTGCCAGAACGCGGGCGTGGGAATACCGGCACTCTGCCAGACCTGCTTGGTGCGTAACTTGTCCATGGCCAGCGCCGAGCCGAGTACGCCGCTGCCGGTATAGGGCAGCCCCGCGGTTTCCAGCATGCCCTGCATGACCCCGTCTTCGCCGCCACGCCCATGCAGTGCGATAAATGCGCGCGCAAACGTGCCATCGAGCAGCCGCGCCTGGAATCCCGGTTCGCCGGCATCCACGCCGTGGGCGTCGACGCCGGCGGACTGCAGTGCAGCCAGCACGGCGCCGCCGCTTTGCAGCGAAATCTCGCGTTCGGCCGACAGACCACCCATCAATACTGCCACGTTGCCATAACCCCGCTGTTCTCCCGTTGCATTCGCCTTCATCCAGTTATTACCTGCTGCTGCCACCTGCACCCCCTCCCCCTGAGGGAGAGGGTCGGGGGAAGGGGATCAAAAATCGCAATTGCCCGATGCTTTCCCTTTCCCTGGCCCTCTCCCAAAGGGAGAGGGCATGCCCTGCTCATGTGATGGCATAACAAATTCATTACCCTGCGGCGTATTCGCCGACAATGCGGACTTCCGTTTGCAGCCGCACTCCATGCTGCTGCTCGACCGTACCCTGCACCTTGTTCAGCAGGGTCTCGATGTCGGCCGCCGTGGCATCACCGGTGTTGACGATGAAGTTGGCGTGCTTTTCCGATACCTGTGCACCGCCGATACGCAGCCCCTTGAGACCCGACGCCTCGATCAGGCGCGCCGCGTGGTCGCCGGGCGGATTGCGAAACACCGAACCGCAGCTGTATTGCTGCACCGGCTGGGTCATACCGCGCTGCGTCAGCAACTCGCGGATGCGCGCCTGCGCCTGTTCGGCATTGGCCTGCGACAGCGCAAAGTGTGCCGCCAGGAACCATTCCTCAGCGGGGCCCTGTACCGAGCGATAACCGACCCGGTATTCCGCCGGCTTGCGCGTATGCAACCGCCCGGCACGGTCAATCGTCTCCACCGCCGCCACATGCGACCAGGTCTCGCCGCCGTAGGCACCGGCGTTCATCGCCAGCGCACCGCCGATCGTGCCCGGGATGCCGGCAAGGAATTCGATGCCGGCCAGTCCCGCCCGCGTGGATATGCGTGCGGCCTTGGCGCAGGTCACCCCGGCACCGGCGCGCAGCGTGGTCGTGTCCAGCCACTCCAGGTCCGTGACTGCGGTGTGCAGACAGATCACGGTGCCCGGAAAACCGCCGTCACGCACCAGCAGGTTGCTGCCGAGGCCGACCCAAAGCAGCGGCTCATCCGGATCGAGCTGCTGCAGGAATAGCGACAGATCCTGCGCGTCCACCGGTGTGTAATAACGCCGCGCAGGTCCACCTGCGCGCCACGAGGTGTGCCGCGACATCGGTTCGTGCTCGCGCAACTCGCCGCACCAGTGCCGTGTTTGTTCAGCAGCCATCATCCTCCCGTCACCGATTTTCCGCGGCCAGATCCGCGGCCAGCCTGGCCGACACGTTGCCGATGTCGCCGGCGCCCAGCGTGAGCAGCACATCACCGTCCTGCAACACACCCGCAAGCACCTCGGGCAGCGTGTCCAGCTGCTCGACGAATACCGGATCGACCTGCCCGCGCGCCCGAATGCCGCGCGCCAGGGCACGGCCGTCGGCACCGGCAATCGGATCTTCACCCGCCGGGTAGACTTCACCCAGCAGCAGTACGTCGACCGTCGAGAGCACCTGGCTGAAATCGTCGAACAGGTCGTGTGTGCGTGAAAAGCGATGCGGCTGGAACACCACCACCAGACGCCGGTCCGGCCAGCCGGCCCGTGCCGCGTCCAGTGTCGGCGCAATCTCGCGCGGGTGATGGGCGTAATCGTCGATCAGCAGCACGCGGCCGGCGGGCGTGGCTATCTCGCCGGCAATCTGGAAACGCCGGCCAATACCCTGGAAGTCGGCCAGCGCCTTTTTTATGGCCGCATCGGCCACGCCCAGTTCGGTGGCAACTGCAATGGCGGCCAGTGCGTTCAGCACGTTGTGCCTGCCCGGCAGGTTGAGAGTGACCTCGAGGTCATCAGCGTGTCCCGCGCGCTGCACAACGAAATGTGTCTGCCCGCTGTCCTGACTGATATCCCCGGCCGTCACGTCCGCCTGCGCATCGATAGCGTAAGTCAGAATCGGCCGGGTGACCTCATCGAGGATGGCCTGGATTTCGGCATCGTCCATACACAGCACGGCCAGGCCGTAAAACGGCAGATGGTGCAGGTAATCGATAAAGGTCTGGCGCAGACGATCGAAATCGCCCGCATAGGTCGGCAGGTGGTCCGCATCGATGTTGGTCACCACGGCCATGGACGGCTGCAGATAGAGGAACGAGGCATCGCTTTCGTCGGCCTCGGCCACGAGATAGTGCCCGGCTCCCAGCTGCGCATGACTGGCGGCACTGTTCAGCTGCCCGCCGATCACGAAGGTCGGATCGAGTCCGCCCTCGGCCAGCAGACTGGCGATCAGACTGGTGGTGGTGGTCTTGCCATGCGTACCGGCGACGCCGATGCCGAAACGGAAGCGCATCAGCTCGGCCAGCATTTCGGCACGCGGCACCACCGGGATACGTTGCGCACGGGCCGCCACCAGCTCCGGGTTGTCCGCCGGTATGGCGGTCGACACCACCACCGCGTCACAAGCGGCAATGTTCGCAGTGTCATGCCCGATGGACACCGTTATGCCCATGTCTGCGAGACGGCGCGTCACGGCATTCTCACGCATATCGGACCCGCTGATTTCATAACCCAGGTTATGCAGCACCTCGGCAATCCCGCTCATCCCTGCACCGCCGATACCGACAAAGTGCACGTGGCGTACGCGCCCCATCCCCTGTGGTTGCGACATGCCGGTCGGGTGCATGGCGGCATTCACCTCGCACCGTCCGGTCGTGCGGCCTGCAGGCACAGTTCTGCCACCCGGCGTGCCGCATCGGGCATCGCCAGCTCCCGCGCCCGGCATGCCATCTCCAGCAACACGTCACGCTGGGCGAGGAAATCGGCCAGCATGCGCGCCAGGCCGGTGGCATCCAGCTCGGACTGCGGCAGCAGCACAGCCGCACCGGCGTCGGCCAGAAAACGGGCATTGCCTGTCTGGTGATCGTCGGTGGCATGTGGAAACGGCACCAGGATCGCGGCCACACCGACCACTGCAAGTTCGGCAACGGTCAGCGCGCCGGCACGGCAGATCACCAGGTCCGCCCAGGCATAGGCCTCCGCCATGTCATCGATGAACGCCTCGACCCGGGCTTCCACGTTCGCATCTTTATAGGCCGAGACGACCTGTTCCAGGTCGTCTCGGCCGGTCTGGTGATAAACCTGCAGGGGATTATCCGCCTGCAGTTGCGCAATGGCGGCCGGGACCGTGTCGTTCAGGGCGCGTGCACCGAGACTGCCGCCCACGACCAGCAGGCGCAGCGGACCGGACCGGTCCGCCAGGCGCGTCGCCGGCGCCGGCAGCGACGTGATCCGCCCGCGCACCGGGTTACCGGTATGCACCGGCCGGCGCGCGGCCGGCAGACTTCCCGGGAACGCGACCATCACGGTGCGTGCCAGCGGGGCCAGCAGGCGGTTGGTGGTACCGGCGACCGAATTCTGTTCATGGATCAGCAGCGGCCGGCGCAGCAGCCAGGCAATCACGCCCCCCGGACCCGAGACAAATCCGCCCATACCGAGTACGGCACGCGGTCGCAGCTGCAGCTCGATGCGCAGCGCCTGCCACAGGGCGCCCGCCAGCATGAACGGGGCCATTAACAGGCGTAAAGCGCCCTTGCCGCGCAGACCGGTGACGCGCACGGTCCTGAGCGGATAGCCGGCAGCCGGCACGACGCGCGCCTCCAGGCCGCGCTGTGTACCCAGCCAGGAAACCTCGACGCCGCGTGCGCGCAACTCATCGGCCACGGCCAGCGCCGGAAAAACGTGTCCGCCCGTACCGCCTGCCATGATCAGGACCGGTCGCTGTGCGGCTGCCGGGGTCATCATCGCTTCGCCCTGCCACGCTTGGCAGCGGCAATGCCGCTCGCCGACAGGCCTTCCGCCGTGCAGCGCGTTTCATGGTCCGCGCGCAACAACAGGACAACGGCGGCGCACATCACGATCATGCTGGAGCCGCCATAACTCATCAGCGGCAGGGTCAGGCCCTTGGTGGGCAGCAGGCCCATATTGACGCCGATATTGATAAAGCTTTGCAGGCCGAACCAGATACCGAGGCCATAGGCCAGCCAGGCAGCAAAGGCATTGTTCGCCTGCAGTGCCTGCGCGGCAATCACGAAGGCGCGCCAGACCAGCAGGGCATACAGGGCAATCACGACGCACACGCCGAGCAGGCCAAGTTCTTCCGCCAGCACCGCAAACACGAAGTCCGTATGCGCCTCGGGCAGATAGAACAGTTTCTGGATACTGGCCCCCAGGCCAACGCCGAACCATGCGCCGCTGCCGATGGCGATCAGCGACTGGGTCAGCTGGAAGCCACTGTCAAACGGATCGGCCCAGGGATTCAGGAAGGTCGTCAGGCGCTCCATGCGATACGGCGAGGATATGGCCATGCCGGCCAGCGACAGCCCGGCCAGGCCGAGCACGCCGCTGAACTGCAACAGCCTGACGCCGGCTATGAAGATCATGCCCATGACGGTCGCGGCGAGCACTACCGTCGCACCGAAGTCGGGTTCCATCAGCAACAACACGGACGCAATCGCCAGCAGACCGATCGGCTTGATGAAGCCACTCACATGCGTGCGCACCTCCTCGCCGTGCCGCGCCAGGTAACTGGCCAGGTAGATAATAAAGCACAGCTTCGCCGGTTCCGAGACCTGCAGGCGGAACAGGCCGGCGTTCACCCAGCGCACCGCGCCGTTGACCTCGACGCCGATACCCGGCACCAGCACCAGCAGCAGCATGAGGTAGGCCAGCAGCAACAGCGTGAGCCCCATGCGCTCGAGGATCGCCAGGCGGATGCGGAACAGTAACAGGCCGGTTGCGACACCGACCGCAATGTACACGGCCTGGCGCATGGCATAGTAAAGCGGCTGCCCGAGTTCACGGTCGGCCAGCGTAATCGAGGCGGAGGCCACCATCACCAGTCCCAGCACGGTCAGCGCCACCACGCTGCCGAACAACCAGTAATCGATGCGCGGCAGCCGCGCACTCCCGGCAAGCACCTGTCTGGCCTGTCGGGTCGCGGCAACCATCAGCGGGCCAGCCCCCCGACCGCACGCATGAACACTTCGCCGCGCTCGATATAGCTGCTGAACATGTCGGTACTCGCACAGGCCGGCGACAGCAGCACGCTGTCGCCGGCCTGTGCCTCGGCGGCTGCGAGCTGCACGGCCTGCGGCAGATCCGCGGCCGGGATGACACGCGTCACGCCCTCCAGTACGGCGCCGAGCTGCTGCGCATCCCTGCCCAGCAACACGACGGCGCGTACCCTGCCGGCCACGGCAGCTGCCAGCGGCGCCAGGTCCGCCCCCTTGGCATCGCCCCCGGCAATCAACACCAGTGGTCCGTCCGTGCCGTCGATGGCGGCCAGCGTGGCACCGACATTGGTACCCTTCGAGTCGTTGTACCAGCGCACACCGGCGCGCTCGGCGACGAACTGCATGCGATGCGGCAGGCCGTGAAATTCACGCAGGGTCTCCAGCATCGGTTGCAGCGGCAGACCGACCGCCTCGCCCAGTGCCAGCGTGGCCAGCGCGTTGGACAGATTGTGCCGTCCGGCCATGCGCACCCCGGCGACCGGCAGCAATGCCTTGCCGCCGCGCGCCAGACAGCGACCCGTGTCGGACTCGATGATGCCGTAGTCGTTGCCCGCCGGTATCCCCAGGGAATACCCGACCACCGTGCCGGACGCAGCGGCCAGTGCGGCGGCGACCGCATCATCACGATTGACCACCTGGACGGCGGCGTGGCGATAGATCACCTGCTTGGCGCTGGCGTAGGCGCGCATATCCGGGTAGCGGTCGAGGTGATCGGCACTGACATTCAGCACCACGGCCGCGGCCGGTTGCAGTGACTCCACCGACTCGAGCTGGAAGCTGGACAGCTCCAGTACATACAGATCCGGCTCTTCGCCATCCAGCAGGTCAAGTGCCGGCGTACCGATGTTACCGCCCATACGCACGTCGCGGCCGGCACGGCGCGCCATGGCAGCCAGCAGGGTGACCACGGTGCTCTTGCCGTTGGAGCCGGTCACGGCAATGACCGGCGCCCGCACCACGCGTGCAAACAGTTCGATATCGCCGATCACCGGGATATTGCGTTGCAGTGCGCGCTGGATCTCCGGCTGTTCGCGCGATACGCCGGGACTGATCACGATCTGCTCGGCCCGCGCAAATGCCTCGGCATGAAACCCGCCGAGAAACAGGGCGACGTCATCCGGCAGCTCGGCACGCAGGCGCGCCAGGCCGGGCGGCTGTTCGCGGCTGTCGACGATGGCAACCGGCACGTCCTGCCGCGACAGGTAACGCGCCACCGACAGGCCGGTCACGCCGAGACCGACGACCAGCGTTCTGCGCGCCTTGTCAAAACTCTCCGTCATGTCCTCTGCCGTGACCGCCATCAATCGAAGCTCGTTACAGGATTCAACATGCCATACCGCATCAGCGAATCTTCAGGGTTGCCAGGCCGACCAGCACCAGGATCACGGTGATGATCCAGAAACGCACGATGACGCGCGGCTCCGGCCAGCCCTTCAATTCGAAATGGTGATGCAGCGGTGCCATGTGGAAAATGCGCCGGCCGGTCAGCTTGTAGGATGCCACCTGCAGGATCACCGACACCGTCTCCATGACAAACACGCCGGCCATCACCATGAAAACCAGTTCCTGGCGGACCAGTACCGCCACGATGCCCAGCGCCGCGCCCAGCGCAAGCGCACCGACATCACCCATAAACACCATCGCGGGATAGGCGTTGAACCACAGGAACCCCAGCCCGGCGCCGACCAGTGCGCCACAGAACACGACAATCTCGGCGGCATCGCGGATATACGGAATGCCCAGATAGACGGCGAACTTGACGTTGCCGGTGGTATAGGCGAACACCATCAGCGCACCGGCGATCAGTACCGTTGGCAGTATCGCCAGGCCGTCGAGGCCATCGGTCAGGTTGACCGCGTTACTGGAACCGACGATCACGAACCAGGCGACCACCACGTAGAACCAGCCGAGGTCGATGGCGATGTCCTTGAAAAACGGCACGATCAGCGCCGTCTCCGCCGGTGTGGTGGATGACAGGTAGAGAAAGATGGTGACACTCAATGCAATTGCGGATTGCCAGATCAGCTTGCTGGTCGCGGAAATACCGGCCGAATTTTTCAGCACCAGCTTGCGGTAGTCGTCGACCCAGCCGATCAGGCCGAAGGACAGGGTCACGAACAGTACGACCCACACGTAACGGTTGCCCAGGTCCGCCCATAACAGGGTCGACACGGCAACCGCGACCAGGATCAGCGCCCCGCCCATGGTCGGCGTGCCGGCCTTGACCAGGTGTGTTTGCGGGCCGTCGTCGCGTACCGGCTGGCCGATCTGGTAACGCCCCAGCCGGCGAATCATTTCCGGGCCAACCATGAACGCAATGCCCAGCGACGTCAGCACGCCGAGAATGGCGCGCAGCGTCAGGTACTGGAAAACGTTGAAGCCACTGTAGTACTGGCTCAGGTACTCGGTCAGATAAAGCAGCATGTCAGGCTCCCCCTCCGGACAACAGGGCTTCAACCACACGCTCCATGCGCATGCGTCGTGATCCTTTCACCAGGATATGCAGCGGCCCCTGCAGGTCTTCGCGCAATGCATCCAGCAGCGCGTCCTGCGAGCTGAAGGACATGGCCCGGTCACCGAAACCGTCGGCGGCCGCACTCGCAAGATCGCCGAGTGCGAACAAACGGTCGACCCCGGCTTCGTGTGCACTGCGCCCGGCGCTCGTATGCAATGCCGCGGAGGTGTCACCGAGTTCACCCATGTCGCCCAGCACCAGCCAGGTGGTTCCGCCCGACAGGGTCAGCACATCCAGCGCCACCTGCAGCGAGCCGGGATTCGCATTGTAGGTATCGTCGATCACGGTGATCCCGCCGGGCAGGTGATGGGTATCGAAACGGCCCGCGACCGGCACCAGGCCGGCGAGCCCGCTACTGATGCTGTCCAGGTCCGCACCCGCCGCCTGTGCCGCAGCCGCAGCGGCCAGTGCATTCATGACGTTGTGTTTACCCGGCAGCGGCAGGCGGAACTGCGCAACTCCCCGCGGTGTGTGCAGGATGACATCACTGCCGTCTGCATCCCCTGTCCATTCAGCCGTTACCGCACAGTCTGCATCGAGCCCGAACTCGACGCTGGTGCAATGCGCCGCCAGCTCCCGCCACAGCGGTGCAAACCCGTCATCGGCATTGATGACCGCCACGCCGTCATTGTCCAGGCGTGCAAACAGCTCGCCCTTGGCGCGCGCTACCCCGGCGATATCAACGAAACCCTCGAGGTGTGCGGGACCGGCATTGGTTACCACCGCGATGGTCGGTTGCGCGATGCCGGCGAGGTAATCGATTTCCCCGGGATGATTTGCGCCCATTTCAAGAATGGCGAAGCGGTCGTCGGCGCCCAGGCGGGCCAGCGTCAGCGGCAGGCCGATGTCGTTATTCAGGTTGCCCTGCGTGGACAGCGTACGTCCACACCGGGCGAGAATGGCGGCCAGCATGGCGCGCACCGTGGTCTTGCCGTTGCTGCCGGTGATGCCGATGACCGGCAGCTCGAAGCGGCGACGCCAGTCCGCCGACAGGCGGCCCAGCGCAAGTCGGGTATCGTCGACGGTAATGCGCGGCAGCGAGGTAGCGCAGGGCTTGCTGACCGCCGCCGCGGCCGCACCCCGTTCACGGGCTGCCTCGACATAGGCATGACCGTCGAAATTCGGCCCCTGCAGCGCAAAATAGAGTACACCCGCAGACAGTGTCCGGGTGTCGGTACTGATGCCGGTAAAGGCCACATCACCGCCGGCCAGCTGACCTTCAAGCACGCCTGCGGCTTCCGACAGTTGCATGGCCATCATTGCGTCCATTCCCGCGTCAGCGCCATCACGCGCTCGCGATCGCTGAACGGCAATGCACGGTTGCCGACCAGTTGCACCGTCTCGTGCCCCTTGCCGGCTACCAGCACGATGTCATCTGCGCCTGCCTCGCGCATCGCCCAGCCGATGGCCTGTCCGCGATCGTGTTCGATATGCAGCTTGTTCGGCTGGCGGACGCCCGAGCAGATATCCTCGATGATCTGCTGCGGATCCTCGGTGCGTGGATTGTCATCGGTCAGCACCACGTGGTCCGCATGACGTTCGGCCATGGCACCCATCTGCGCGCGCTTGCCGCGGTCACGATCGCCGCCGGCACCGAATACACACCACAGCTCTCCGCTGCAGTGTGCACGCAGTGAATCGAGAACGGCCTCGAGCGCGCCGGCCGTGTGTGCATAGTCGACCACCACCAGCGGGTGGTCCGCACCGGCATCGAAGCGTTCCATACGCCCCGCCACCGTGCGCGTGGCCCCCAGACGGCGCAGCGCCTCGGTAAACGGCAAACCGGCCACACACAGGCTGGCCAGCGCAGCGAGCAGGTTGCTGGCATTAAAACGCCCCAGCAAGCCGCACTCGATATGGCCGCTGCCCCACGGCGTGACGACATCGAACTGCATGCCGCTGACATCCATGTGCAGGTTGCGCGCGATCACCCACTGCGCGGGAAAGCGTGTGCGGAACGGCTCGTTCTCCAGCCGGTAGGCCACCGGTGCCACGCCCGGCGGAATCGCGTCAAGCAGCGCGCTGCCGAACGGGTCATCGGCATTGATGACGGCATAGCGCAGGCCATGCGAGTGGAACAGCTTGCGCTTCGCCTCGGCGTAGGCCTCGACGTTGCCGTGATAATCGAGATGGTCACGTGACAGGTTGGTCAGGACCGCGACATCAAAATACACGCCATTGACACGTCCCTGGTCCATGGCGTGTGAGGAAACTTCCGAGACCACACAGCGCGCACCGGCCAGCTGCATGTCCTGCAGGCAGCGATGCATGGTCAGCGCGTCCGGCGTGGTGTTGTCGGACTGCTGCAGCTCAGCGTAGAGACCGTAACCCAGCGTGCCGATCATGCCGCAGCGCCGCTCGGGACTGTCCAGCGCCTGCGCAATGAAATGACTGACGGAGGTCTTGCCATCCGTACCGGTCACGCCGATCATGAACATGCCGCGCGACGGATGACCGTAGAAGCGGTCGGCGATCAATCCCACCACGCGCCCCAGCCCGGGCACGGCAACCGTCGTCGCCGGCAGCAGCGCGGCGGCCTCGGCCAGCGCGGTGTTGCCTTCCACCGGTTCCCAGACGACCGCCACGGCACCGAGGGCGATTGCCTGTCGGGCATGCTGCAGGCCGTGCGTCTGCGTCCCGGCCACCGCCAGGAACAGGTCGCCGGCCTGCACCTTGCGACTGTCCAGCGCCAGTCCCGACACCTTGATGTCCTGTCGTATCCGGTCGTTGCAGTAATCACGCAGCAACCCGGACAGGGTATGCGCGGGCAGCATCTGTTCGGCAGTCATCATGCAGATTCTCCCGGTTCGGTGTTGCGTGTCTGCAGCAGCGGCAGATCATCGGGCGGCACCGCCATCAGACGCAGCGCACCGGCCATCACCCGTGCAAACACCGGCGCGGCCACCTGTCCACCGTAGTACTCACCGGCGGACGGCTCGTCCACCATCACCACCATGACCAGGCGCGGATTACTGGCCGGCGCCATGCCGGCAAACACCGCCAGATACTGGTCTTCCGAGTAACCGCCGGCCACGGACTTGCGTACCGTGCCGGTCTTGCCGGCCACGCGGTAACCCGTGATACGCGCCTGCGGCGCGGTCCCGTCCGGCCCGGTCGCGGCTTCCAGCATGTCGCGCACCTGTTGTGCGATGCGTTCGGGGATCACGCGACGCTCTTCTGCAGTCTGCCCGTCATGCAGGAATGAAATCGAGCGCTTGATGCCGCCGCTCGCCAGTACCGCGTAGGCCTGCGCCAGCTGCAGCGGCGTCGCCGATACCCCGTAGCCAAAGGACAGCGTGGCCGTCTCGATCGCGTTCCAGCCGCCGTGGTGCGGCAACAGGCCGGATGCCTCGCCCGGAAATCCGCTGAATGTCTGCACCCCGAACCCCAGGTCCGACAACAACTCCCAGATGGATTCAGATGTCAGCGACAGTGCGATCTTGCTGATGCCGACGTTGCTCGACTTGCGGATTACACCCGTGACATCCAGCTGGCCGTAGTCATGCACGTCGCGAACGGTGTTGACGCCGACACGGTACCAGCCCGGCGAGGTGCTGACCGGTGTATCCGGGCGATAGCGGCCGCTGCCGAGTGCGGCGGCCACGACAAACGGTTTCATGGTCGAACCCGGCTCGAACACGTCGGTCACGGCGCGGTTGCGCATGTTACTGCTGCGCAGCTGCTGCCGGTTGTTCGGGTTGAACGAGGGCTGGTTGACCATGGCAACCACCTCGCCGCTGTGCACGTCCAGCACGACGGCCGAGGCCGCCCTGGCCTTGTGCGTCTTCATAACCGCCTTCAGTTCACGATAGGCCAGGTACTGGATGCGACGATCGATGCTGAGCTGCAGATCCTTGCCAAGACGCGGCCGGCTGATGCTTTCCACGTCTTCGACGATATGCCGCTGCCGGTCCATGACGACGCGCTTGGCACCCGGCTCGCCTTCCAGCCACGCCTGATAGGCGAGTTCGAGACCTTCCTGGCCGACGTCGTCGATATTGGTAAAGCCGACCAGATGCGCAGCGACCTCGCCTTCCGGGTAATAGCGACGGTATTCACGCTGCAGATAGACACCGGGTATTTCCAGGGCCATGACACGCTCGGCCAGGTCGGGGCTGATGTGACGTTTCAGGTAGATAAACTCGCGGTCCGCGCGGCCGGCCATTGTGCGCTTCACGCTGCCCGTCTTGAGGGACAACATGCGTGCCAGTTCCGGGATGCGGTCCTGCTCGCTGCCGAGTACCTGCGGGTTGACCCACACCGACTCGACCGGCGTGCTGATGGCCAGCGGCTCGCCGTGCCGGTCGCGAATCATGCCCCGGTGCGCTGACAGGCTGACCACGCGCAGGTGACGTGCCTGCCCCTGGTTCAGCAGGAACTGCTTGTCGAGCACCTGCAGGGTCACGGCGCGTCCGATCAGCATCGCGGCCGCCAGCAGCATGCACAGAACCAGGAAAATCCTGCGTGCCGTGTATTGCCTGTTTTCACGGTTGTGGTTCATGGCCGGACAATCACTGCCACGTCAGCCGTCAGATAAACCATGCCGAGGCGCTCGCGCGCCGCGCGCTCGACCTGCCCCTGCGTCGTCAGCGTGCTTTGCTCCAGTTGCAGCTGGCCCCACTCGATGTCCATGCTGTCGCGTGCCTCGCGCAGCGCCTGCAACTCGACGAACTGCGTGCGACCCTGGTGCTTGGTATAGACGACACCCAGGGCCGAGACGAGCACCAGTGCCAGCAGAATGAGGACCTTGCCCAGGCGCGTCGTCATTGCAGCCGCTCCGCCACCCTGAGCACGGCACTGCGTGCACGCGGATTGTCCTGCACTTCCGCCGCGCCGGCGCGCAGCGCCTTGCCGATGGGTTTCATGCGCGGCCGGTAGTCCATCCCGGCCAGCGGAAACTCCGCCGGCGGCTGCTCGCCGCGGTATTCATCGCGCATAAAACGCTTGACGATGCGGTCCTCGAGCGAATGAAAACTGATTACGGCCAGGCGACCGCCGGGTGCAAGCACATCGGGAACCTGCGCCAGCACATCCCTGACATCGTCCAGCTCGTTGTTGATGTAGATGCGAATCGCCTGAAAGCTGCGCGTCGCCGGGTGCTTGTGCTGCTCGCGCATCGGGACGGCAGCGGCAATCAGTGCAGCCAGCTGCCCGGTCGTGCGAATCGGCTCGCGTTCGCGCTGTTCGATAATTGCACGCGCGATGCGTTTCGAGAAACGCTCCTCGCCATATGTCTTCAGGACATGACTGATGGATTTCTCACTGGCTGTTTGCAGCCACTCCGCCGCGCTGCGGCCGGCCGCCGGATCCATGCGCATGTCGAGGGGACCGTCGAGCGAGAAACTGAAGCCGCGCGCTGCATCGTCGAGTTGCGGCGAGGATACACCGAGGTCGAGTAACAGACCGTTGACCTGCCCTTCCAGTTGTCGCTGCGCTACCACCCGGCTCAGCATTGTGAATGCACCCTGTTGTATTTCGAAACGAGGATCGTCGCAAAACTGCTCCTCTGCTGACTGCACCGCCTCAGGGTCCTTGTCCATGGCGAGCAGCCGCCCTTCTGGTCCGAGCCCATCAAGAATTGCGGCGGCATGACCGCCGCGACCAAAAGTTCCATCTACGTAGACACCATCCGGTTGTATTGCCAGTGCTGCGAGGACTTCTGCAAGCAGTACCGGCCGGTGTGTTTGGCGCTGTTCCACCTGTCAGCGTTTCAGATCACTGAACGGGTCGGGCAACTCGCCACTGCTGTTGCCCTCTTCGACCCATGTGCCACACAGTTTCTCCCAGGCCTCTTCATTCCAGATTTCAAACTTGTTACCCAGTCCGGTCAGCACGACGCGCTTGTCGAGGCCGGCAAACTCGCGCAGGCGCTGCGGTATCAGCACGCGACCGTTCTTGTCCAGCTCCTGTTCGGTTGCAAAACCAAGCAGGACGCGCTGCAGGTTGCGCACGCGCCCGTCCTGGTTCGGCATGCGGACAAGGCTGCGCTGCAGTTCGTCCCAGTCGGGGCGGGGATAGAGGCTCAGACAACGATTCTCATCGACGGTCAGCACGACCTGACCAGCACAACGCTCCATCAGCTCGGCGCGGTAGCGGGTCGGGAAGGCAAGCCGCCCCTTTGCGTCCAGATTGACGGTGCTACCACCAATGAACAAAACAGCCCCCTTATGCTCCCTTTGGACCCATTTATTACCACAGAGTCCCACTTTGCGACACTATAGGGAGCGAGGTTTGTTCCGTCAAGCATAAAATGTAAAAAATCGCCTTTTGGACAGTAACTTAGGACACATTCGAGAATTGCCGGGGTGACCTCCCTGGACATATAAAATGAAATCAAAAACTTGCCAAAGATACCTTGTGTAGATTGATAGCATAATGCCGATTTTCACCCTTCCGGGGCCCTGTAATGGCATGAATCCTGCCGGGCGGCCATGATTATACGCAGCATTCAAACCCAATATCCTGGGGTCCCCGGCATCATGATTTCGTATATGGGGTAAATGGATATCAGCTGTACGTTTGCACGCTGGCATCGATCCGGGCAGGCGACCTGTTATTTGCCGCAGACTGTCAGGCCCGCGCCCGCAGCCAGCACACACGTATGTTCAGCCCAACGGACACGGCATCCACGCCAAGAGATCGAAAAGATTCCCTCCCTCTCCCTTCGGGGGAGGGTTGGGGAGAGGGGGTTTGTATACAAACGGCCTGTTAATACCCCCTCTCCCTGCCCTCTCCCGGAGGGAGAGGGAATATAAAGTTGTTTCCGTGTTCTTCTGTGGATTCGGTGGCCACTGCTTTCCGTATGATCAGCATATGAAGTATAAAAAAAGGCCTGCATATGCAGGCCTTTTTGGTCGGGTGATTGGCGACTGATCAGAACGGGATATCATCGTCGAAGTCATCGGCGCCGGCAGTCGCCGGTGCCGGTGCGGCCTTGGACTTTGGTGCCGCATCGCCCTGGAATCCGGCGCTGCCGCCTCCGCGGGCGCCGAGCATCTGCATGTTGTCGGCAACGATCTCCGTGGTATAGCGGTCGTTGCCGGAATTGTCCTGCCATTTGCGGGTCTGCAGTTTGCCCTCAATATAGACCTGCGAGCCCTTCTTCAGGTATTCACCGGCAATCTCGCCCAGCCGCCGGAACAGCACGATACGGTGCCACTCGGTTTTTTCCTGCGGCTCACCGGTCTGCTTGTCTTTCCAGGATTCGGAGGTTGCCAGCGTAATGTTCGCCACCGCGTTACCGTTCGGCATGTAACGGACTTCCGGGTCCTTGCCGAGGTTACCGACCAGAATCACCTTGTTCACTCCTCGCGCCATGTTGTTCTCCTGTTATATATAAGTACGGATGCCGTGCAGAAACGGTGCAGGGGAGCGTGCTTGCCAGCGAATGTGCTGAAGGGACGAGAAACCTGTTCGCTGTCGAGGCCGCTCCTGCAGGTATTTCGGATCGTTTGCCTGTATGGCAACGATCATTTCATTACTGGCAGGCCTGGTTGGCATCTATTGTATGTGATGGCCTGTACGGGCGCCATGACCTGTAAAACCAGAGAATATGTAAGGGTTCGCAAACGGGATTTGTAGGCGATTACGGCAACGTCGATTCATCGAACACCCCCCGGTCGATCCTCAGATAGGCCACCCCGTCTTCCGCGACCACGACCGCCTCGGACACCCCGGCAAGCCCGCGCAGCCTTTCCTCCAGCCCCTCACGGTCGGCACCGGACTGCCCGCCCAGACTGTAGACGTAATTGCTGAGCTTCGCCGGCGGCACCATGCCGAAGGCCAGCAGCAGCCAGGCAAGCGCCGCGGCAGCGGCAAACAGGAAAAAGGCATGCAGCCCGAACTGCCCCTGCAACCAGCCGGCCATGACACCGCCGGCAAACGCGCCCATGAACTGCGCACTGGAATAGAAACCCATGGCGGTGCCACGGCAATCGACCGGTGCCACGCGCGATATCAGCGAAGGCAGCATGGCCTCCAGCAGGTTAAAGGCGGTAAAAAACACCAGCAGCATGGCGACCACGCTGACGACCGACACCGGCAGTGCATACAGTCCGGCCAGCGCCGTCATCAACAGCCCGATGGCCGCCAGGAACACGGCCCGCGTGTGTCCCTTGCGCTCTGCCAGGATGATCAGCGGGATCATGGCCGCTACCGAGCAGACCAGTACCGGCAGGTAGATCTTCCAGTGGTCCGCAGCCAGCACCGCCGCCTCGTCCCGCAATACCAGTGGCAACACGACGAAAGTGCCGGTGAGAATGGCGTGCAGGATAAAGATGCCGGCATCGAGCCGCAGCAGCTGGCCATGCGAGAGGATACGGCCGAACTGGGCCGGTACCGCCTCGGCCTCGCGGTGAATACGCAGTGCCGCCGGTTGCGGCACCACGAACAGCACGACCAGCACGCCGCCCAGCGCCAGCACGGCGGTCAGGGCGAAAATTCCGGGCACACCGACGAGGTTGTTCAGCACCGGTCCAAGGATCAGGGCCAGTGCAAAGGACAGGCCGATACTCATGCCGATCAGCGCCATGGCCTTGATGCGGTGCTGCTCCCGCGTCAGGTCCGCGGCGAGCGCCATGATGGCCGCGGCAATTGCACCCGCGCCCTGCAGTGCGCGACCGAGGATGATCAGCCAGATGGTATCGGCCAGCGCCGCCATCACGCTGCCCAGCGCGAACACCAGCAGGCCGCCAATAATCACCGGCTTGCGGCCGATCCGGTCGGACAGCAGGCCGGCCGGGATCTGCAACAGGGCCTGGGTGACGCCGTAGATGCCGATGGCCAGCCCGGTCAACGCCGGGGTTACGCCGTCCAGGTCGGTGGCATACAGGGCAAACACCGGCAGGATCATGAACAGGCCCAGCATCCGCAGGGCATAAATGCCTGAAAGAGAAAGGGCTGCGCGCAGCTCGGTGCGACTCATACCCGGACCCGGGCTGCCTGCCTGACTCACTGTTTTGCTGTCCTTTTGCCTGTCGCCGCGAAAACGCCGTATATTAACAGGTTGGCCGACCAGGCACAGAGCGCAATGGACACGATTCATATCCGGGGTGCCCGCACCCATAACCTGCAGAATATCGATCTCGACCTGCCGCGCGATCGCCTGATCGTGGTGACCGGGCTGTCCGGCTCCGGCAAGTCCTCGCTTGCCTTCGACACCATTTATGCCGAGGGACAGCGCCGCTATGTCGAATCGCTGTCCGCCTATGCCCGGCAGTTCCTGTCCATGATGGAGAAGCCGGACGTCGACCATATCGAGGGCCTGTCACCGGCCATCTCCATCGAGCAGAAATCGACCTCGCACAACCCGCGCTCGACGGTCGGTACCATCACCGAGATCTACGATTACCTGCGCCTGCTGTATGCGCGCACCGGTACACCGCACTGTCCGCAGCATGACACGGTACTGGAGGCGCAGACCGTGAGCCAGATGGTCGACCACGTACTCGAGGTGCCGGAAGGCACCCGCATGGTCCTGCTGGCGCCGGTGGTCGAGGCGCGCAAGGGCGAACATGTCCAGGTACTCGAGGAGCTGCGTGCACAGGGCTTCGTGCGTGCGCGCATCGACGGCGACATCGTCGGGCTCGATACCCCGCCGAAACTCGACCTGCGCCGCAAGCACGTGATCGAGGCCGTGGTCGATCGCTTCAAGGTGCGGCCGGACATCCAGCAACGCCTCGCCGAATCGTTCGAGACCGCGCTGCACCTGTCGGACGGACTTGCGCGGGTTGCCTGGATGGACAAGCCGGACCACGAGGAACTGCTGTTTTCGGCCAAGTTCGCCTGCCCGCAGTGCGGCTATTCCATTACCGAGCTGGAACCCCGGCTGTTCTCCTTCAACAACCCGGCCGGCGCCTGCCCCGCCTGCGACGGCCTCGGTATCCGCCAGTTCTTCGATGCCGACCGGGTCGTGGGCCACCCGGAACTCAGCCTGGCCGGTGGTGCCATCCGCGGCTGGGACCGGCGCAATGCCTACTATTTCCAGCTGATCACATCGCTGGCGGAACACTACGGCTTCGATATCGAGACGCCCTTCGAGGAGCTGCCCGAAGACATCCGCGACATCCTGCTGTACGGCAGCAAGGGGGAAGTGATCGCGTTTCGCTATCTCAACGAACGCCGCGGCGCGGTTGAGCGCAAGCACCCGTTCGAGGGCATCATCTCCAACATGCAGCGCCGCTACCGCGAGACCGAGTCGTCGACGGTGCGCGAGGAACTGGCCCGCTACCTCAGCAACCAGGCCTGCCCCGACTGTAACGGCGCACGGCTGAACGAGGCGGCACGGCATGTGACGGTCACCGGCAAGACCCTGCCGGAGATCACGGCCCTGCCGGTCGGCACCAGCCGGGAACTGTTCGACAACCTGCACCTGTCGGGACGGCGCGGCGAGATCGCCGCCAAGATCCTCAAGGAGATCAACCAGCGGCTCGAGTTCCTGGTCAACGTGGGACTCGACTACCTGTCACTGGAGCGCAGCGCGGAAACCCTGTCGGGCGGCGAGGCGCAGCGCATCCGGCTGGCCAGCCAGATCGGTGCCGGCCTGGTCGGCGTGATGTACATCCTCGACGAACCGTCCATCGGCCTGCACCAGCGCGACAACCAGCGACTGCTGAACACGCTTATTCACCTGCGCGATCTCGGCAACACCGTGATCGTGATTGAACACGACGAGGAAGCGATCCGCGCAGCCGACCACGTGGTGGATGTCGGGCCCGGTGCCGGTGTGCACGGCGGGCGCATTGTCTCGCAGGGTACACCGGCGCACATCATCGCCGATCCGCACTCGCTGACCGGGCAGTACCTGTCGGGCAGCAAGCGCATACCGATTCCGGAACACCTGTGCAGCCACGACCCCGACCGCCAGCTCGTCATCCGCGGCGCCACCGGCAACAACCTGAAGTCGGTGACCGCGTCTATCCCGGTGGGCCTGATGACCTGTATCACCGGCGTATCGGGCTCCGGCAAGTCGACCCTGATCAACGACACCCTGTACCGCCACGTCGCACAGGTACTCAACAAGGCGTCCACCACCCCGGCGCCCTGCGAGGCCATCGAGGGACTGGAACATTTCGACAAGATCGTCGACATCGACCAGAGTCCGATCGGCCGCACGCCGCGCTCCAACCCGGCCACCTACACCGGCCTGTTCACACCGATCCGCGAGCTGTTCGCCGCCACGCAGGAGGCGCGTTCACGCGGCTACAAGCCGGGCCGCTTCAGTTTCAACGTCAAGGGCGGGCGCTGCGAGGCCTGCCAGGGCGATGGCGTGATCAAGGTGGAGATGCATTTTCTGCCCGACATCTACGTACCGTGCGACCTGTGCCGGGGCAAACGCTACAACCGGGAAACCCTCGATGTGCGTTACAAGGGCAAGAACATCCACGAGGTCCTCGAAATGACCGTCGAGGATGCGCTGCCGTTCTTCAGCGCCATCCCGGTGGTGGCGCGCAAGCTGCAGACGCTGATCGACGTCGGTCTGACCTACCTGAAACTCGGCCAGAACGCCACCACGCTGTCCGGCGGCGAGGCGCAGCGCATCAAGCTGGCGCGCGAACTGTCCAAGCGCGACACGGGCAAGACGCTGTACATCCTCGACGAACCGACCACCGGCCTGCACTTCCACGACATCGCACAGCTGCTGATCGTGCTGCACCGCCTGCGCGACCATGGCAACACCATCATCGTGATCGAGCATAACCTCGATGTCATCAAGACCGCCGACTGGATCATCGACCTGGGGCCGGAAGGCGGTATCCGCGGCGGTGAAGTCGTCGCTACCGGCTCACCGGAGAGTGTTGCAAAACACAAGGTCTCCTACACCGGTCAGTACCTCAAGCGCACCCTGGCGCAGTACCGGCAGCAGACGACGAAGCGCAAGAAGGCCAGTTAGGTTTTCCAGAGATTGTCCGGCAACCGGACATGGTCGATTCAGATGTGTGCTACAGACTGCATCCTGCCGCATGTCCGTTAACGACAGTCAGCACCGGTCATTCCCATAAACAGAAAACCCCGCATCAACGGGGTTCCTGTACTTCCTGGAACGGCCAGAACCAGACATTCCGTTATTACAGACATCTCCACGAGTGCAAGATCCGTAAACGGGGTCTAACATTTAAACGCTGACCTGAAACACAATGCAAAAAATAGCGGCACTATGGCTGCCGTAGAGTATAATTTACGTGTTCTTATTAGAGATTCTCAGGGTTACCTTCGGTCACCCTGAATTCCGCCTTGGGTTCATCTTCATCAATTTTCAGATAAGTACCGTTACCCTGGTCGAAAACCGGATGGCAACATTCACCCTCTTCCTCTCCCCAGTCGATACAGACTTGGCCATTGTCAGTTACACGCCATTCGCCCTGTCTTTCCTTTCCTTCGGACGAGAGCTTTGTCAATGCACCATCCTCCCTGTAGTAATTGGTGAACTCTTTATTCTTCTGAAGGTTCTTACAGTAAGTTGTGTTATTGGTCAGCAGACTCTTTACTGCATCTGCCGGCATCGGTTCGGCTGAAAACAGGCTACTGGAAATAGTCAGAGCCATAATAGACGGTACGATCAGTTTCATATTCATAGTGTCCTCATCTGTCTTATATACACCAAATTGCCTGTTATCTCCCATGAGCAAGAACCAGGGGAAAAGCATGGTTTGGCATGCTGTTGAACGTCTGCTCAGGATTCAAAATTATAGTTTAAACATATTTCCAGCCCCACACCTCAAGAACTTCCGAGATCGGCCATAAGAAGTATTCGTTGCGCCATTCAGGCAACCGTATTGTGTATTGATACGCATTATAAACTCAGCGAATCGGCGAGATCTCCCAGCAGCTTCGCCCCATCGCCTTTCCATGCGCTGCCATGCATGTATGGCTGGCGTTGCCGGTTCTGTGGAGGCCAATCGCTCAAGGATTACACGGGTGTTTTTAGTGTGTGAGAAATAATCCATTTTTTTCGAAAGTCTTCGCCTGGGCCAGGAATGTCCGATGCTGTGATTGGCGGAAGATCAGCACCACCCTGCGTGAAGAGATCGCCACATAGAAAAGTCTGTGTTAATTCCTCTGCCAGAAATCCACAGTCCCATGCGTGCGGTACATGCGGGGCATCCAGCCAGCGCACGCGGTGTTTGCCCAGAGAAATCACTTCACCGTCAGCGAGGGCGCGGGGACGCCGAGGTGAGATTGTTATTAAGTGTAGACTACTGCTTGCTACCCAAAGGGGGCAGATTTATTTGAGGTTCAAATAAATCTGCCCCCTTTGGATGCACCGGGAATCCCTGGCGTTTGAGGAAGCGGCTCTTCCGGCGGGCGGAGGTGTGGCTCGGCTATGTGAGTTGCGTACTGGCGGGTGCCTCGACCCAGCGAAACCGGGGGGCCTGCCCGGCCATCCGCCCGGACTTACTTCGGGCTGCGCATCAGGCGCAGCAACGCTGTCGAGCGGCCCTGCAGCGGATAGAATTCACCGGTATTGAAGGTGCGGCGGTCGGCCCGCTTGCCGTCGGCAAAGCTGGTATCGATCTCCACCCCCCAGCGGGCTATGCCCATGTGTTTGGGCATGCGAAACGGAACCGTTTCGGCGTCGGCATTCAGACACAGCAGAAAGGTGTCATCGCTTATCTTGCGGCCACGTTCATCATGTTCCTCGATCGCGTCGCCGTGCAACAGCAGACCGAGACAGCGGGCATGGTACTGGTTCCATTCCTTGTCGGTCATTTCTTTACCATCCGGCCGCAGCCAGAAGATGTCTTTGACGTTGGCACCGATGATGCGGCGCCCCTGGAAAAAGTGGCGCCGGTGAAACACCGGGTGATCTTTACGCAGCCGCACGAGCCGGCAGACAAACTCCAGCAGCGCCTTGTCGTGGCTGTCCATGTCCCAGTCAACCCAGCTGATTTCGTTGTCCTGGCAGTAGGCGTTGTTGTTGCCGTTCTGGGTGCGCCCGAATTCGTCCCCGGCCAGCAGCATCGGCACCCCTTGCGACAGCAGCAGCGTGGTGAGGAAATTGCGCTTTTGCTGTGCGCGGGCATTGATGATATTCAGGTTCTTGGGGCTGGGGCCCTCGTGGCCCATGTTCCAGCTGAGGTTGTTACTCTCGCCATCACGGTTGTCTTCCAGGTTTTCAATGTTGTGCTTGTCGTTGTAGCTGACCAGGTCTTCCAGGGTGAAGCCGTCGTGACAGGTGACGAAATTGATACTGGCATAGGGACGGCGGCCACTGTGTGCATACAGGTCGCTCGAACCGGTAATGCGATAGGCCAGCTCGCCGATCAGGCTGCCTTCACCCTTCCAGTAAGCGCGTACGCTGTCCCGGTAGCGGCTGTTCCACTCCGTCCAGCCGACTGGAAAATTACCTACCTGGTAGCCGTCTTCGCCCAGGTCCCAGGGTTCGGCGATGAGCTTGACCTGGGAGAGTATCGGGTCCTGGTGAACGATGTTCAGGAAGGCGGCAAACCGCCCGACGGTGTGCTCGCCGCGGGCAAGCGTGGGCGCGAGGTCGAAGCGAAACCCGTCTACATGCATTTCCAGCACCCAGTAGCGCAGGCTGTCGGTGATCAGCTGCAGCACCCGCGGGTGCAGTACGTTCAGGCTGTTGCCACAGCCGGTGTAGTCCATGTAATAGCGCAGGTTGTCCGGCACCAGCCGGTAGTAGGCCTTGTTGTCGATGCCACGAAAACACAGGGTGGGGCCCATGTGGTTGCCTTCCGCGGTATGGTTGTAAACCACGTCCAGGATGACTTCGATACCGTGCGAGTGCAGCCGCTTCACCATGGTCTTGAACTCGCTGATGTCGCCGGTGGCCGAGTAGGCGGCGTGCGGTGCAAAATAGCCGATGGTGTTATAACCCCAGTAATTACTCAGGCCATGCTCCACCAGGTGCCGGTCACTGATAAAACTGTGCACCGGCATCAGCTCCACGGCAGTCACCCCCAGTCGCTGGAGATACTCGATCACCGGTTCACTTGCCAGCCCCGCATAAGTACCGCGGTGCTGCCGGGGAACCTGCGGATGCTGCAGTGTGAAACCCTTGACGTGCAGTTCGTAGATAATGGTGTCGTGCCAGGGCGTACGCAGGGGATGATCATCGCCCCAGGTGAAAGCGTTGTCGATGACGCACGACTTGGGTACACCGTGCGCACTGTTGCGCGGGTCGGCGAGCAGGTCTTCGGCACGGTCGCCTATGGTGTAGCCGAACAGGTCATCGTTCCAGCGCACCTGACCGACGATGTCTTTCGCATACGGATCGAGCAGCAGTTTGTCGGGATTGAAGCGCTGTCCGCCTTCGGGGTCGTGGGGCCCGTAGACGCGGAAACCATACAGCTGGCCCGGCCGCGCCTCCGGCAGGTAGCAATGCCACACCAGGTCGGTCTGCCACTGCATGCGAACGCGCTCGGTCTCATGCTGGTCGTGCGTGTCGAACAGGCAGAGTTCCACCTGTTCCGCATGCTCGGAAAACAGCGCGAAATTGACGCCTGCGCCGTCCCAGGTAGCGCCCAGTGGATACGGCTGGCCGGGCCAGACTGCAGAGGAAGTACCGTTCATGTGCTTATTTCAGCTGCAGAACGACACCGGCCAGGGGGGGCAGGGTAATACTCAGTGAAAAAGGCCGCTCCATCCACGGGATCGCTTCGGCGGTCTGCGGAGCACCCCCGTTGCCCAGGTTACTGCCGGAATAATAGGCCGAATCCGAATTGAATATCTCGCGGTATTCACCGGCCTGCGGAACGCCGATGCGATAGCCCCAGTGCGGTATCGGTGTCAGATTCACGGCAACCACCACGAACTGGTCATCCGCTCGCCGGATGAAGGTGAATACGGAGTTATCGGAGTCCTGGCAATCGATCCACTCGAAACCCTGCCAGTCGAATTCATAGCGGTGCAGTGCGGGCGTCTCCCGGTAGAGCCGGTTCAGATCCATAACCAGGCGCTGCACGCCCTGGTGGAAGGGATAGTCGAGCACATACCAGTCGAGGATCTGTGTGCTGTTCCATTCCTGGCCCTGGCCGAATTCGGTACCCATGAACAGGAGCTTCTTACCGGGGTGGCAGAACATGTAGGTATACAACGCCCGCAGGTTGGCGAAACGCTGCCATTCGTCGCCCGGCATCTTGTTCAGCATGGACTGCTTGCCGTGCACGACTTCATCGTGCGAGAAGGGCAGCAGGAAATTCTCCGTAAACACGTACAGCATGCTGAACGTCAGCTTCTGGTGGTGATAGCGCCGATACAGCGGGTCCTCGTGCATGTATTCGAGGGTATCGTTCATCCAGCCCATGTTCCACTTCATGTCGAAGCCCAGGCCACCGGTCCAGGTGGGGCGGCTGACCTGCGGCCAGGAGGTCGATTCCTCGGCGACCATCAGGACACCCGGCTGTTCTTCATGCACCGCGATGTTGAGTTCGCGCAGAAAATCCAGGGCCTCCAGGTTTTCCCGGCCCCCATACTGGTTGGGGATCCACTCGCCTTCTTTGCGGGAATAGTCCAGGTAGAGCAGCGAGGCGACCGCATCCACCCGCAACCCGTCGAGGTGCAGTTCCTCCAGCCAGAACACGGCACTGGAAATCAGGAAGTTTCTTACCTCGTTGCGCCCGAAGTTGTAGATCAGCGTGGACCAGTCCAGGTGTTCGCCGCGGCGTGGGTCGACGTGCTCGTACAGGGCAGTACCGTCAAAGCGCGCCAGACCATGGGCATCCTTCGGGAAATGCGCCGGCACCCAGTCCAGCAGCACGCCGAGGCCGTTCTGATGACAGACATCGACGAAGTAACGGAAGTCTTCGGGACTGCCGTAACGGCTGGTGGGGGCGAAGTAGCCCGTGGTCTGATAGCCCCACGAGGGATCGTAGGGGTGCTCGGTCACCGGCAGCAGCTCGATGTGCGTAAAGCCCATTTCCCTGGCATAGGTAACCAGACTGTCAGCCAGCTGCCGGTAGCTGAGGAAGTCACCCTCAGGTCCCCGCTGCCAGGAACCCAGATGAACTTCATAGACGGACATCGGGGCATGCTGCCAGTCCGCCGACGACCGCTGTGCCATCCAGGCCTGGTCGTTCCACACATGGCGCGAAGGGGCAGTGACGACCGAGGCGGTACGGGGACGCATTTCAAACGCCTGGGCATACGGGTCCGACTTGAGCGAAATGCTGCCCGTCTCGCGGTTACGGATTTCGTATTTGTACAAGGTGCCCGGTGGAAGGTCGGGCAGGAACAGCTCCCACACACCGCCGCCGCCACGCACCCGCATCGGGTGGTGCCGCCCGTCCCACTGGTTGAAATCACCCACGACACTGACGCGTTCGGCATTCGGTGCCCACACCGCAAACAGGACACCGGGGATTTCCTCCACCGTGTGCACATGGGCGCCCAGAATGCGGTAGGCATGGCGATGCCTGCCTTCGCCGAACAGGTACAGGTCGAAGTCAGACAGCTGCGGAGGGAAACTGTAAGGGTCGTGCGCGATGTGCTCGTAGTCCGCCTCACGCCAGGTCAGGCGATAATGATCAGGCACGGTACCCGGAGTACCGCGCCATTCGAACAGGTCGGTGCCTGCAATGCGTTCCAGGGGGATGTTACCCTCGGCGATGCTGACCGCGTCGGCATGCGGCAGGTAGGCACGTATCAGATCGCGGCCATTTTCCCGGTGCCTGCCGAGCACGCTGAAAGGATCGTGGTGCCGTGCTCCGGCAATGCGTTCAAATTCGTGCTGTAAATCTGCATTACTCATTGCATTCCCTGGCGCCTGCTTCAATGACGAGTGGCGGGAGTATGGGCGATTTTGGTGGTGTTGAAAAGATGATGTATCGGAAGTGCAAACCCTGCATTCGAAGCGATATCAACCTGTCAGTGCCCGGATCCTGGTGGGGCCGGGCCTGGATATGGCGTGAGCAGGCAGTGGAATCGATGCATTTTGGCAGAATAGGTGGTATTTGCAGCCTGAGTTCGGCGGGCGTTCGATTACAGTTCGCGGGGTATCGGTGAAGCATACTCCCGGCAGCATGGCTGTTTTACGCTGCATTCCTGCCATTCCGATATTCTGATCGAAAATCTCCAAAGTGTTGCCAGTTCATCGGGCATTGTTCAGGTATTTCGCCTGGAACTTACGCTTCCACCCAGAAGAAGACCTTCGCGATTTTCCCCGGGGGGTCTCAGATGCAGCAAAAGGCGCCGTTCACGTCAGGCAATCTGCACTACCGTATACAACCAGCAACAGACCTTTAACTCCAGCAAGAAGGCTGACCCGAAGGCCATCTTGCGGGGTGAGTAAAACTGTTACGCCGCTTTCTTTCCTCTGACTATCCCAGCCAGACCCGGTTGGCTGGACCCAAATTCTTCGATCGAAATGCCTGATCAGCCTTGTTAGCGAAAACAAATTCTCCTACCCTTTCATCCGGCAACTGCGGCAGAAGCCCGATCAGCCTGTGGCCCTGCCCGTTTTCGCCTGCACAGCACCGGCAGTCCCGTGCCCGTGACCCGGGCTGATGATTCTGCATTACCTGGAGATACTGGATGAACAGTAAAAAGCAATACGTTTATGCATTCGAGGATGGCGACGGCAGCAACAAGATGCTGCTGGGTGGAAAGGGTGCCAATTTGTGCGAAATGACCCAGATCGGCATCAATGTGCCACCCGGCTTCGTTATCACGACAGAGGCCTGCCTGTACTACCTGGATAATGCAGACCGCGAAATGCCTGCCGGCGCCATGGAGGAGGTCCGTGCACAGATGCAGGCACTCGAGAGAAAAACCGGCAAGACCTTCGGCGGCAGCGGGAATCCGCTGCTGATATCGGTACGCTCCGGTTCCGCCATGTCAATGCCGGGCATGATGGATACCATTCTCAACCTCGGGCTGAACATCGACACTCTGAAGGGCCTGATTGCACAGACCGGCAACGAGCGTTTTGGCTGGGATGCCTATCGCCGGTTCATTCAGCTGTTCGGCAAGGTCGCCCTGGGGGTATCGGACGAGGCCTTCGACACCGAATTCGAGTCAGTGAAGACGAAGGCCGGCGCCAAACAGGACGTCGCACTCACGGCCCGCGACCTGCGCGAGATCTCCGACCGGTTCCTGGAAGTGGTCGAGCGCGAAACCGGCAAGCCCTTCCCGGATGACCCGATGGTGCAGCTGGAAATCGCCATCAAGGCGGTATTCGGTTCCTGGATGGGCAAGCGCGCGGTCGACTACCGGCGCGAGTTCAATATCACCCCGGATATGGCCAATGGCACCGCCGTCAGCCTGGTCACCATGGTGTTCGGCAACCTGGGCGATGATTGCGCAACCGGCGTGGGCTTTACCCGCTACCCTGATACCGGCGAAAACAGGCTGTTTGGTGAGTACCTGGTGAACGCCCAGGGTGAAGACGTGGTGGCCGGGATCCGCACGCCCAAGCCGATCGACATGTTGCAGGAGGAAATGCCGGAGATGTACACGGAGCTGCAGGCGCTGCGCGAACGGCTGGAGTCGCACTACCGGGAGGTACAGGACTTCGAGTTCACCATCGAGAAGGGGCGTTTCTACTGCCTGCAAACCCGCAACGGCAAGATGAATGCCATGGCCCTGATCCGCACCTCGGTGGACATGGCTCGCGAAGGTCTGATCAATCAGCAACAGGCGCTGCTGCGTATCGAGCCCGACATGCTGGAACAACTGCTCTTTCCGCGGCTGGATCCCGACACCCGGCATGCCCCGGTGGCCCGTGGCCTGTCTGCATCGCCCGGCGCGGCGGTGGGACACGCCGTGTTCGACGCCGATCGCGCCGAACAGCAGGGGCACGTCGGTCAGCGCGTCATCCTGGTGCGCGAGGAGACCAAGCCCGAGGACATCCACGGATTTTTTGCCTCGCAGGGCATACTGACAGCCCGTGGCGGCAAGACCTCGCACGCGGCGGTGGTAGCCCGCGGCATGGGCAAACCCTGTGTCGCCGGCGCCGAAGGCATCCATGTCGACGTTAACATGCGCAAGGCCTTTGTCGGCGAACACACCATCAGCGAGGGTGACCTCATTACCCTCGACGGCACCACCGGTGATGTCTACCTCGGTGAAGTGCCGATGATCGAGGCCGAATTCACCTCGGAGCTGGTAACCCTGCTGGGCTGGGCTGATGAAACCGCCCGCCTCCAGGTCATGGCCAATGCCGATACACCACACGATGCCGAACGGGCACTGAAGTACGGCGCCATGGGTATCGGCCTGTGCCGTACCGAGCGCATGTTCAACGATTCGGAAAGGCTGCCTCTGGTTATCGAAATGATCGTTGCGGAAACGACCGAGGACCGGCAGGAAGCCCTGAACAAACTGCTGCCGATCCAGCGCGAGGACTTCAAGGGGATTTTCAAGGTCATGGCGCCACGACCGGTGACCATCCGCCTGCTGGATCCACCCATCCACGAATTCCTGCCGTCCGAGCAGCAGCTGGTGCGTGAACTCGAAATGCTGCGGCACCTGAAGGACACCGTGATGGGCATGACAATCCTGTCCGATGCCATACGGTTCATGCACAGCAACCAGGAACAGCCCGTCGTCGAGCGCCTGACGGACCCGCGCCTGGTCGAGGAAACGCTGGAGAAAAAGGAAACCATGCTGAAGAAGGTGCGCGCCCTGTACGAGGTCAACCCGATGCTGGGTCACCGCGGCGTGCGCCTGGGACTCTCCTTCCCGGAGATCTATTCCATGCAGATCTCCGCCATCCTGGAAGCCGCGGCCGAATGCCGCCAGGAGGGCTTTGACGTCCACCCTGAAATCATGGTGCCGCAGGTGTGTACCTCGCAGGAACTGATGCGGGTCAAGAGCTATGTCGATACCGTGCTTGAGGTTGTCGAGGACAAGTACGGTATGAAGGTCGACTTCAAGTTCGGCTCCATGATGGAGGTCGTGCGTTCCTGCATGCGGGCCGGCAGTCTGGCCGAGGAGGCCGAGTTCTTCTCTTTCGGCACCAATGACCTGACACAGGCAACGTTCTCGTTCTCGCGCGAGGACGCGGAGAACAAGTTCCTGCCAATGTACAACGAACGCGGCATACTGCAGGACAACCCGTTCGAGGTACTCGACACCAAGGGTGTGGGCAAGCTGATGGAACTGGCCGTCGGCTGGGGGCGCGAGACACGCCCGGGCATGAAGATGGGTATCTGCGGCGAGCACGGCGGACATCCCGCCTCGATCCGCTTCTGCCACGACATCGGGCTGAGCTATGTCTCCTGCTCGGGACCGCGCGTCCCGGTGGCAAGACTGGCCGCGGCCCATGCGGCCCTGGCCGAAGCGGATTCATCCGCCGGTACGCAGGCGCTGTAGCTTCCAGCCACCTGCGCCGTACCGGTTACTGTCCGGGGGCGTCCGGACAGTAACCGGTCTCGCCTCTCTCCTGGCCGCAAAACCGCTGGATAAAACGGGTAACCTGCCGGCAACAGACATCATTTACCCTGCATACGGACGAAATCCGTATAACAATTTACTCACACTGCGAACGAAATTCCGCGCGATCAGGTGTTATCGAGATAACAGACAGTGTGACTAATATTACATGCGATATTCTACAAGTCCCCGCAACAGAGCGGGACTGACAACAGATTCATCACGTCTGGACGGAGTAACACAGATTCACTTGTTGAGCAGATACCATGAAGGTCTAAAAAGGTCGTACCCGGTCATCTGACTTATTTACTCAGGTATACGCCCTGGAACTTCAGTTTCCGGCCAAAACACGACATTCAATACTATATTAAATACGATGACCGAAGCCGGTGAACCCTGACCACGCCCTTGGGCTGTCAAATTCTGTAATTTCACTTATAAACAGCGTCTCAAGCAGGTCTGCCTATGAATACCAAAGATACCGGCGCAGGCATACAGTTCCCTGCCTCTCCAGACGGACATCGAAGCACCATGGCTGTCAGCAAGACAGTGTTGGCCGCTGCCGTACAAGAGTTGGACGCAGAATTGGCAGAAGCCATTCAGGCAGAACACAACTGGCATAAGCACTACGGGCGTTACCTCGTGGACATGGTGCAGCTCTCAGCTCGCAGCAGTGACACGGCCATATCCATTGTGAATCAAGGGCTGACTTCAGTTCACGAGACCTTTCAGTTCATCCGCGCCGGCGATCAGATGACAGTGCGAGAAGCGATGCACCGCTTCCGCCAACCACATCTTTGCACTGGCACCGCCCATGGAGCGGGCGAGCGCCTGAAGCATCTGCAGATACCCTACCGAGATGAGTTACTGAGCGGCGATGCCCTGCGATACCAGATCGATGCCTGGGCACAGAACGGTATTATGGAATCCTCCGCTGCCAAGGCCCTGCACTGCCTCTGCGACCGGGGCAATTGGTTGGACCTTCGCGATCTGCACTTTGTCTTATTGGGTGCTGCGGCCGAGATTGGGCCCACCGAGATGCTGAGTCGACTGGGCGCCAATCTCGTCGCCGTGGATATAGACCGGCCGGCCATTTGGAAAAAACTCTTGCGCATTGCTCGAGAGGGGGCTGGATGCATGCTGTTCCCCATGCGGGAACCGCTGTCTGAGGACGCCAACGACGAGAGCCTGGCCGCCGTCGCGGGCAGTGACCTGTTGACCACAGCACCCGAGATCCGGACCTGGCTCGCGAACCTGGATCGGCCCTTCTGTATCGGTGGCTACGCTTATATGCATGGCCAGAGTCACGTGCGCGTTGAGGTGGCGATGGACGCCATCATGGAGGATCTGGCGACACAACACAGGGACACCGTCCTTGCATTCCTACTGTCACCAACCGATGTATTTGCGATACCCGAAGAGACCGCACAGGCAGCACGCGAGAACTTTGCCCGAGCAGGTATTAGTCGTCTCTGGCGCGAACCGCTGAGGACGCTGACCAAGGGTCGACTGTATGCACCAAATGCCGAGTTTAATATCAGCGACATGCACGGCAACCGCTACGGGCTCTATGATGGCGTTGTGCCTGCCCAGGGGCCGAACTATGCCCTGGCCAAGCATATTCAGAAATGGCGAGCTCTGGCGGCCCGCGCCGCCGGACACCGTGTTTCAGCCAATGTAGCTCCTTCCACGGCCACCGCCTCGGTGTTATCACGACGAGATTTCGCGGCTGCCTACGCGGGAGCCAAACACTATGGCGTAGAAATTTTCGAGCCTGCAACCACCAACGCGATCATGGCGGCCTTGCTGATACATGACTTGCGTAATAATAACTGCCCGGCCAACCCTGCCGTGGCGCTGCCCCATCCTTTGGCGCTATTTATGGACGAGGCAGTGCCTGGTGGCGTCTGGAGGACAGGCCTTCAATTGCGCTCGGTACTGGAGATTGCGGCCATTCGAGGGCTCGTTTCTGGCCGGCACAAGCAATACTGATGAAATCCGAAGCATATAGCACTCGAACGTCCGAGAACGGCCCAGAGTGTGTGAAAACCAGAAAA
>Ga0265303_10000009_pt1 | contig 74007 bp, 82 predicted proteins | sample Helome_2_FD_192494 | JGI IMG/M metagenome (GOLD analysis project Ga0265303, IMG submission 192494) | Marine sediment microbial communities from subtidal zone of North Sea - Hel_20160317 (Illumina Assembly) | ecosystem: Environmental > Aquatic > Marine > Subtidal zone > Sediment ... | reverse complement strand
GTTTAAGTCGCTGGTGCACCGATCTTGCCCGGCGAAGCCACCCCAATGTAGCGGCAGTGGCACTGGCCAACAAGACCGTCCGTATGGCCTGGGCGATGATGCAAAATGAGTCAGATTACGATCCCGGATTCTCGTCGCCTTGATGAAAACCCAGGATCATCACCCCTTAACCAACATTAACGATTGCGAAGCAAATTGATAGATGGTTAACAGGTCGAACCGGCGTTGATCAAACCCGTGAATGTCCAAGTGCATCAAGCACGGAGAACCGATTGGGAGTCAATGCGCGAATAGCCCATTATGGCCCGGCATCAACGCATGCCAACTTAACGAGGCCGAATATACGTGCGCAGTCGATCCTGAAAACCAAAAGACAGTTTGCTTGCAAATGAGGAGGAGTCCATATACGGACATAGACCATAGACGTGCAACCATGCTAAGGCTGAATTCCAGATCAAGGCCTGCCGGCCAATAGTTCTCCTTACAGTAAATATAAACGGCGATACTTAGGTCGCCGCTATTTAGCAAGAAGCGTCAGTAGATGTCAGCTACACACCATTGAGGCACGGCCGCCATGTTCAGGGTGATTGGCTAGGCGCTGAGGTCTTCTGATTTGAATCCGTTTTTGATTCTGGTTTTGTTTCTTTCCGACCCTGAACAGTGGTTTTGGTTTTGTTCCATGCCTTAGCACTGCCTTCCTTGGTAGCATCCCAGATATTACTGGACACCTCCTTCGTCTTGCCCCATGCCTTAGCACTACCATCCTTGGTGGCACCCCAGACATCATTGGACACGTCCTTCGTCTTGTCCCATGTCTTCGCACTGCCTTCTTTGGTCTTGTCCCACACAGTTGCAGAATCTTCTACGGGAGTCGTCGGGGTCTTGGTGGTGACCTCTCCGATTGGCTGATCTTCTGCCAGCGAAATTTCCGTGGTTATGCACGCACCGAGTAAGGCAATACTTGCCAGAAATGCATTAAATTTACATCGATTCAATTTCATTTCTCCTTTGATTTATTCATGGTCAACTGTCGATTGATACTACCGCAACTATTTATGGGAACATCTCAGTAGCCGTGCCGCAACAACGGACATACACATATTTTTGAGAATACTTGGCTATCGACCATCTTCAGCCAAACAGCTAAAAAAATGGCGAACTAATTTCCAGTTTTGAGGATTCCGTCACACAAACAGGTCATAAATATCTGGTATTGGCCGAATAATGGTTCATGATCTCACCTGCAGCGAGTCATGCTGGTTGGCAATGTCGGGAGTGGAAGACAAGTGGAATCAAGTCTATTGAATATGGTTCAGACCGTCGGTAGCCCCCGGACGTATGAACCCGGCGAGAAGGTGTTTATCGAAGGATCGCCGGGCACCACGATGTACGTCGTCCTCGACGGAAATATCGAAATTAGTGTGGGAGGCAAGTCTATGGGGGTTGCTGGGCGGGGGGCGATCATTGGCGAGATGGCGCTGATTGATTCCAGTACCCGGAGTGCAACCGTGGTGGCGAAAGACTATTGTGTTCTTGCACAGGTGAATCACAGTCAGTTTCTGTCACTAATGGAGAAGGCCCCCTCTTTCTCGCTGAGCGTGATGAAGAGCCTTGTAACCAGGCTCCGCAACGTAGATGCAATGATCTGAAACGGTTTCGGCCGGATACCGTACATGCTCAATGATCATTATCGGCCCATATATAAATGGCCGATTTCACTACGTTTATGACCTTTAAGTAGATTTTCTGTAGGTCCGTTTCGGGTCGGAGGCAGACCCTCCCTCTAAACGTCTGAAAATTCAGCCCCCAGGGTCTCAGAACGGCCAGAATAGGCCATTCCTCAAATCACATTGAAGGTCCTTTAATAAAGAGGTGGTGGATGTACACATATTTCGCGGGTTTATTTGCAGACATGCAATAGCCGCATACTCATTTGGATAAAACCAGCTTTTACCATCAGATCTGGTTGTTTATATCGACGAGTATCTTGTTTGATAATTTTTGGATAGTAGAAAGGTTATCATTGACGGACTTCAGACTGTCATGACCAAAACGCTGTATTTTTACTAAACCACTCTCTATTTCTATCGGTTGATTTACAGTCACTCCTATATACTCTCCTGAGTCAACCACTCCGTCACCGTTTTGGTCATAGAGCCACCCGTAAACCATTTCGTCCACCATGCCATCCTCATCTAGGTCAATATCTGGATATATCCATATGTCGATGACACCATCGTTATTAGAATCAATCCAATGATATAGTGTGTGCACGAACTTGAAGGGATTGGCCTCATCCTTTGCCAAGACTATTCCCTGATTGTATACAATATAATCTATTCTCCCATCACTATTTAAGTCATATATGAAACCATAATCTGGTGTATCCCAATTTGCTGTGTCCTTTTGTATGTATACAAATTGATCTGGATTACCGTCGCCGTCTTTATCTACTAATTTAAGCACAGGACGTTTCTCGATTGTTTTAGTGCGCGTTGTCATTAATACTTTACGTTTTGGTTCTCTAATAAGCTGTCTTGTGAGCGCATCAATATTTTTACGAATAGATTCTCTGTTATCTAGTCTGAACTGACCTATCACAGCCTCTGTTTTCCTCTTTTGTATTGAAATTGCTTGGCTTTCGTCATCGTCACCTACAACATTGGTGGATGTAGCGCATGCCAGTAACAGAAATGGAGATAGCGCCAATAAACTCATAGTTAATATTGTCTTTAGTATATCCACGATAGTTTTCCTGTTAGATATAATTTATTTAAAGCAATAAGGAGAAACAGAAGTTTTGGTTAGTTTTCGGATTGCCGAAATCTGGCCTGATCAAGAACAGCAATCTACCGCACTTTTCACGACATACAAGTTGTTTCTTCAAATGGCCAAATTGGGTCGTTCTCTGCCATTAAGTCGTTGTTTATATAAGTAGCTGCTAAAGGTCCGAGAAGGGTCGAACCAGGAAGTACAGTCTATTTCGCTATTTTAATCAGTCTGTACTTCCGTTTCTGGCAGCCAATGTCAGAAGTTCGCATTATCGAAAATGGCGACCCGAAGACCACCGTATGAACTTCGCCTTATAGCCACTTTCTGTGTTTCTTCGCTATATAAAAAACGGCGACCCGAAGGTCGCCGTCTCTGTTGATAGTGCTTTAACGGTTACGCTGCTTTCTTTCTGGCAATACCGATCAGACCGAGAAGGCCGGAGCCGAACAGCCATACAGCGGGTGGGATGGGGATATGTGAGACGGCCAGGTTCCTGATCAGTGTGTGCGCCTGAGAGGTCGGGTGTACGCCATCGTACGTCAGTACATACTCGCTCGGATCATTGCAAAAAGTGACGGGATCGAGACAGGGGCCAAGCCCGTTCACAAAGCCGAAGGCAACCGGGTCATCCAGGATGGCATTAAACTGGGTGTTGATATCGACCTCCCAGATATTGAGATCGGGGAAGTCAAACTGAATCCCGTCCAGCAGCACGTTGAACACATTCGTGGCCTGCTGCAGATAAGCCGGCGATGGCGAGTTGGGGCTGGCCGCAAACGGGATTCGTGACAGGTCTGGCAGATTCATAAGTAAAAAGTCCTGCGCACCGAGACCAGCCAGCGCACCAATGGCTGCGCTGAGATTATCGTAGGCCCGGTTTGCTGCCTGATTGGGTGAGGCCATCAGCCCGGGTTCGAGCGGGAAAAGCAGGTCGTTGGCACCCGCCCATAACCAGTACAACGCATCCGAGGGTGCTGTTCCTCCGCTGAGGGTATTGAAAAGATCTACCTGTTGCGCCAGGCCGGGCAGGGAAGGAGCAACGGTATTTGAAACATCCGTAGAACCTACCGTGTAGGTTCCCGTATAGGCGCCGAAGGTGGCGAGATTGTCAAAACCGGTCAGACTGTTGGTTTGCCATGCATTGTTCGCACCACCCAGCTGGTCAATCCAGACGGGGCCATTCGATGCACGTCCATTGTAGTAGGGCAGGCCTATGAGGGGTACGGTGGATGGAACTGCTCCCCCGGTCAGCGCAAACGTGTTGCCGGTATCTGACAGGCTGTCACCGAAGAAGTAGTGTGTCAGCGCCGCCTGGCCGGTCAGCGGTGCTAACGCGAAGAAAAGAATAAGAAGCGTCTTAACAGCAAGGTGTTTCATAGTACCTCTCCCTGGCTTGATATTATTTGTATAGATGTATTGTCATGTATTCAAGAAGGCGGAATTCTAGCAGATCTGATGTCGGGAGAACTAATACTTTTGTATTAGCTGACAGCCTCTATAGGAAATATCTTACAGACATCCAGTCCAGGCTAACCAATACCGTCAACGCACCCAAGGCAACTGAGGCGAGAGGCGGCCAGTCGGGGAAGGGTGTATTTTAATGTCCGTTTTACTGGGGCAAGATCATTGTAGCCGTTAAGTGATTATTTATATTAGCATCGGTTAAACGACATATTTGGGTCGTTTTTGACGTTTAGCATTCACTGATATAAACCGCTTTCTTTCTGGCTATCCCGATCAGCCCCGGCAGGCCGGCGTCGAGGAGGTAGAAGGCTGGGGATGGAGGACTGCAGCACTGCTGCTACCACAAGGCGAGGTAGTGTATACCCATCATCATTCCAAACCGGGCCGCTTGTTATCCCGGCAGGGGAAACCGGGGCCTGGTCCCGGTTTTTTTATCGCAACCTCAATCCACCGTCCGCTTTCTGAGGAGTTCCCGCTCGAGTATACCGATACAGCGGCCAATCAGCTGCGCCTGCACAGGAGTGAGTTCGGCAAAACGGGCGCCGACCAGGTGGCGATCATGCGAGGGGACGGTACGTGCGTGACATAATTCGACGCCGCAGTACAGCCAGCTCTCATCGGGCATCTCGAAGGCACATTCATACCAGCGGCGGGGCTTCAGGGCCGGTGTCTCGCCGGGCAGGATCATGCCCACGCCACCCTGCGACAGGTCATACATTTCCCCCTCGATTATGCTTTCATCACCCTTATCGATAATAACGCGCAATGACTGCGCAATGGGAATGTGTGCCCGGTAGTCCATGCGACGCTGGCGGTATTCGAGTCGTGCGGGAAGGTGTACCCGGTAGGTGATCATACTGTCCTGGGCGTCGACATCCTCCAGCATGGCGATGAAGCGAAAATCGATACCGTCCAGCTTGCCCGAGACCTGCAGGGTACCCACTTCCACAAACAGGTGATGGCCGCTGGATGGCAGCAGTTCATCCAGCAGGACAAACGGGCCGTTGACGCCCACGATGCTGGTGGTATAGCGCTCGGGGTGGCCGGGTACCACGACAGTGAGCAGACCGTGTTTCTTTGCCAGCCGGTCAAGCAGGCTTGCTACCCGCACCGGATCGGTTATCTTCTCGCCGTCGGATATCAACATATCAGAGCGGTTGCTTGCTGGTTTACTCATAGCCGTATGAATGAAGTTCTCGATATCCCTGTTTTAATAATATGACTGGCCGGTACGCCCCGCAGATTCGCGGCGGGCATGCCGCCCTTGCTACTCGATTGGCGTACCGACAGCGAGTTCGAGCAGCTCATCCGCCCTGCCCCTGTTCACCGCGAGCTCGACCAGCCCGTTCGAATTTTCATACCAGAACGCAGTCCCTTCCTGTATATCGGCAAAGGTGCGGGCGGACTTCAATGCATGGCCATTGGCCGTCAGCACCCTGTCTGCCGCGATCGACCCGGCACGTGCACCGGTCATGGCATTGCCGAAGCGGTCAATGTAGACGATCCGTAGTAAATCGTCCGGCCAGTCCGGCCGCTCGAGCGTTGCCGCATCAATTACCTCGCCCGGTGGCGCAAGTCCGCGCGCCAGTCGCGCCGCGACCGGCGCAAACACATCGCGGCCGTGAAAACCGGGTGCAGCATCATCCCTGACCGGCAACTGCCAGCATTCAACCGCCTGTGCGCGTCGCGCAAGCAGTGCAAACAGCCCCTCGTTCGGTCCGACAAACCACTGGCCGGCGATCTTTACCGCCACGCCCGGCCGCTCGCTGCCGACGCCCGGGTCGACCACGCACAGGAACACCGTCCCCGGAGTGAAACGGCTGGTGAAGGCCGGTAACAGGTTGGCAGCCGCCTGGATATCGAAGGGCGGCAGGTCCGAAAACAGGTGGATAACCGGGACTGCCGGCGCCTGCTCATGCAACACGGCCTCGACCTGGCCCGTGTACGGGCCCTCCAGACCAAAGTCGGTAAACAGAACGATCATGAGTTGTGCCGTTGTTGCCTCGTTGCCGGGTTATCGAGCGTCATTACGGGGGTAAGACGAAGCAATCTTTAATAGTGATCGCCTGTTTACGGGATTGCTTCGCATTGCCCCCAATGACAACCGGCATCAGGCACCCTGGTCCTTCGGTGCAAACATGGCAAACACCTCTGCGCCGGTCATGTTCTCCGTCTGGTTGGCAAAGTCATACCAGCCCGGCTTGGAATCGATGAAGACCTGGTGATCGAGCACCGGCGTCCCGATCTCGTCAAACAGGCCGACCGGGATCATGTATTGCCCGCTATCCTTCAGCCGGTAAAACAGGTGACTGCCGCAGCGGGCGCAGAAGCCTCGCTCGGCCCAGTCCGAGGAGGCATACACACCCACGGATGCCTCACCGTGGAATTTGACATCCCTGCCGCAGTCGACGGCCAGCAGCGGCCCGCCGCCCCATTTACGGCACATACCGCAATGACAGGCACCAACGTGATTGTCACACGCGGCCGCGGTAAACCGTACGGCACCACACAAACAACTGCCCTTGCCCGCTGAACTGGTCATTTCGCACCTCCATACGTTCGGGTAATGTCATGTACGGATTCGTCGATGAGCTCGAACCCGACACGTGCCGTCTGCTTTTCGATAGTGACCTGTAACATGCAATACGCCGGTTGGGAAAACGGCTCATCGCCACAACTGCAGCCGCCCACGATCTCGGTAAAGAACACACCCACACGGGCCTGTACCGTCTTCCCGTTCTCGCGAGCGCTGATAAACGTGACGGCCAGGTCCGAGCCGTCGATCAGACCGCCCGACCCGGCACCCCGCGATAACGGCAGGCAAGCGACTTCCAGAGCCTCGATCTCGTTTTTCAGCGTCTGCTCGAAGCGCGGAGTGCCCCAGTCGAGCAAAGCGCCGGCAAACTGGGGGCGGTTATTCTCTGTCATGTGGTAAGACTGTCTGCAACCCTGGTTGCCTGATTATGGACTGCCTGTCGCGTCATTGCAGCCAGCCGCCGGTCGCCTGCAGGGGGGCCGGATGGCCCGGCTCACTGACCCAGACAGCCAGCCCGAGGCGACTGGTGCCCCGTCCGTCGAAGTCGGGCAGCGCTACCCGCCACTCTCCATTCGTCGACGGGTGAGTCACGTGCGCCAGTGACACGAATTCCTGGCGCAGGGTGCTGTTGCGATTCTCGCCGCGCAACACGTCGGTCTCGATACCGCAGCCGAGGATGGCGATATTCAGCTGTAATGATTTGTCCGTGACCGGGAAGCGTGCCGTCAGCTGACCGTCCTCCACGCGGACCGCGAGGTTGCCCGGTCGCTTGCGGCTGGCGCGCGGCCCCATGCGCCAGGTCCAGCCGCGCCACTCACGGCCGTTGGTGAAGAAGCCCGGCGTGTACACCGTGCGGGCATGGCCGGCCCGCGCATAGTCTCGCTGACGGTCGCCATTCGCTGCAGTCGCGTAAGGGTCTTTCCAGCCAATGTAGTCCCAGTAGTCGACGTGAAAGGCCACCGGGACGATCGACTGCCACAGCGCATCATCCTCCACGTAGTCGTTCAGCCAGCGCTCGGCCGGCGGGCAGCTGCTGCAACCCTGCGAGGTATACAACTCGAGCAGCGTGACCTGCCGTTCACCGCTGTCCATGACGAGAGAAACGGCCTGCACCGGCAGCGTGATGAGCGCAAACAGCAAACAGATTGTCAGACGTGACATGGTGTACCCCACTCTAATCGGGTCAGGCGCGGACTGACGGCATGCAGTCATGTCGAAAGGCGCGACAGTTGGCGTATACTCAGCCTGACTGTCATCATCCCCCAGAGTTCAACATCATGAAAGCTACCGCAGAACTGCAGGTCATTCCGCTCGGCGCCGGTGTCTCGGTACGCGACGAGGTTGCACACATCGTCGGACTGCTGGCTGACCATGATTTCATCCTCGAAACCCACGCCGCCGGCACCAATATCGAGGGCGACATGGCTGATATCCTCACTGCCGTCGGCCGCATACACGAGGCCATGCACGCACGCGGCAGTGTCCGCCTGATCAGCTACCTGAAGCTCGAGACCCGCACCGACAAGGTGCCGACACTGGCCGGCAAGCGGCTCTAGCCACGCTACTGGCGAGTTCCGCCGGCCTTGGACTTTTGGCCGATTCGCCCGTGCCATGGCTGTGGCATCATGACCATGCAGATAGCGGCACTGCAGGGCGGCAAGCGCGGCAGCAACGATTACGAGCACTTGTCCCTGCCGGCACCCTGCGTTTGCACATATAATACTTTAAAAACAGGTAGATAGCGGAAATGCGCGCGGAACACACAACCGCTGCATTATTCCTATAATAAACATAAAACAAAGACTTACTGCGGGCATGCCCGACCAGAACATGAAAATGCCGTCACCAGGAGCGAGGCTTATTCCCGTCGCCGGCCTGCTGGCCACCACCCTGATGCTGGTGTGTGCCACGGCGCTGGCCGACTGCACATTGCGGGAAACCATCCAGTCACGCGTTACGGCCATCGACGCCGGCGAGACAATCAGCGTCGGTGATACCGTCCTCGCCTCGCGCACCCTGCTGCCCGCCTTCTATGCCCAGCGCAGCTACACTCCCGCGTGGGTCAACCCGGATTCCGTCGCCCAGCTGCTCGCGGCCATCGAGGTGATCGAAGCGGACGGGCTGGTGCCGGCGGACTATCACCTTGACACACTGCGGGCCCTGCGCGAAAGACTGCATGCCACACCCGCGTACGATCCCGAACTGCTGGCCGACTACGATCTGCTGTTGACCGACAGCCTGATACGCCTCGGCTATCACCTGTCGTTCGGCAAGGTAGACCCGGAAGCGCTTGATTCGAACTGGAATATGGTCCGCTATATCGACAACCTCGACGATTTGTTGTTGCTGGGCAGGGCCATCGACAGCGGGGACGTCACGCAACTCATCGGAAAGCTGCGCCCGCAGTCCGACCGGTACGAGCAGTTACGCCAGGCCTTGTCGAAGTACCGCACCTTTGCCCTGCTGGGCGGCTGGCAACCGGTCCCGCCCGGCCCGACCCTGAAAACCGGCGCGACAGGCGAGCGCGTGCTTGCGCTGCGTGCACGACTGGTCGCCACCGGCGACCTGTCGACCCAGGATATGTTCCTGCCGGCGTTCGACGATGCCGTGGCCGAGGGTGTGATGCGCTTCCAGCGCCGCCATGGCCTGCAGGACGACGGCCGCGTCGGGCGCAAGACACTGAGTGAGATGAACGTGCCGGTCGAGGTGCGCATCGACCAGATCCGCGCCAACCTGGAGCGCGCCCGCTGGGTGCTGCATGACCTGCCGGACACCTACATCATGGTCGACATTGCCGGTTTTAGTGCCCGCTACTATCGTGACAACGAGGTCGTCTGGGAGTCACGTGCACAGGTCGGACGACCGGCGCGTGAATCGCCGGTGTTTCGTTCAACGTTGACCTACCTCGACATCAATCCGACCTGGACTGTCCCTCCAACTATCCTGGAAGAGGACCTGCTGCCGGAAGTCCGTGCCGATGCAAGTTATCTCGCCGTCAAGAATATGGAAGTCATCGACTACAACGGCAATCGCATCGACACTGACAAAATTGACTGGCACCGCTACAGCGGCAGAAGCTTCCCCTGGCTGGTCCGCCAGCAAGCAGGACCAAAGAACGCTCTGGGGCGTATCAAATTCATGTTTCCGAACCGCCATTCAGTATATCTGCACGACACGCCCAGCAAGTCGCTGTTCGAAAAACCCGAGCGTGCGTTCAGCTCAGGCTGTATCCGTATCGAGAAACCCTACGACCTGGCAGAACTGCTGCTTGCCGGCAACCACGACTGGAACCACAATCGACTGATAAAAACCATCAATACTCAACGAACACAAACCGTGAATCTGGCCGAGCCGGTTACCATCATCATGTTGTACTGGACAGTCGCGGCGGATGAAGTCGGCACCGTCCGCTTCAGCCGCGATATCTACGATCGCGACAACGCGATCATCAGCGGCCTGAACGACACCTTCAGCTTCCGGAGCCGCGAAATTATACGCTTCACGCCCGGACAAACGGCATTGCTCGATCCACACTGAGCAGTTTTATGCTGCGGGAGCTTGCCACGACAGACTGCGCAGGCACCAGACAGAACGAATAATTCCCCGCACAGAGGGCACAGAGAGAAAAGATCATACCCGCAAGGCCTGTCCCCGCAGGGGGGTACAGGGACAGGCCTGCAGGTATGCATTAAAACTCAGGGGACATGCTTGTTACCGCTAATCATGGCCTTGACAAGGTTCTCGCCATGCGCCCGACTCGCGACGATGACACCCGCCACGTGGATGAAGACCAGCAGCAATGTGAAGTAGGAGAAGAATTCATGGATCTCCTCCCAGAACTCCTCGGCCTCGCTCTCCTCACCTTCACGCTGATGATCATCCTCTTCACCTTCACGGTGATCATCATCATCCCCGTCGTCATCGGCGTGTGCAGCAGACACCCATTCGATATCCGGACCGCCGGCCGCCAGCGGGCCATGCCCTTCAGCGCCGTAGACTTCCAGACCGGTATATACTGCAATCAGCAGGGACGTCAGCAATAACACGATCATCCAGCCACCGGCCGGGTTGTGCCCGGTGTAGTGTTCCGGCTGGCCACCCAGCAGACTGCCGAGATAGCGGATGGTACGCCCGGGCGAGTACAGGAAATTGCTGAATCGTGCATAGCACGGTCCAGTAAAGCCCCAGATAATCCGAAAACCGACCAGCCCCAGGATCGCGTAGCCCGCAACCACATGCAGCAGGCTTTCCTCCTCGCCCGTCAGCATGGCGATGACGAACGTAACGACCAGCGACCAGTGAAACAGCCTGACCAGTGGATCCCAGACCCGAACCAGCTTTTCTGTCATGTGATACTCCGGCTATTGACGTTGTAACGAGTATCAGCCAAATTCAGTGATTGTCATACCGGACAAATGCCGTGTTTCCGGCCCGATTGGGCAAATGCCGCATGACCTTCCGGCCTGAAACACATTGTCTAATCCGATTTATACCCGCTAATAATGAAAGACCTGATGCTCATCGCCCTGTTGCTGCTTGTCATGACTGGCAGCCTGTACGACCTGGTTACCGACAGTAGCCGGGGCGCATCCGTTCTGCACCTGACTGCAGAGGGCTTGATCTTCCTGGTCGCCACGGTGTTGATAATCTGGCTGCTGAACGACCTGCGCCGACAGCGCCATGCGCTGGAGCAGCTGCGTCTGGAAGTGACCAGGCAACAGGCCGCAGTCACCCCGGCCACCCCGGAGCTTGCCGAAACCCGGCAACGACTGGGGAATCTCATTCAGCAGCAATTCAAGGCATGGGAACTCACCGACAGCGAGAAGGCCGTTGGTCTGTTGCTGCTCAAGGGACTGAGCTTCCGGGAGATCGCGGCCGTTCGCGAAACACGCGAAAAGACCGTACGCACCCAGGCCTCAGCCATCTACCGCAAGGCAGGTGTCAGTGGACGGCATGCCTTCTCGGCCTGGTTTATCGAGGATTTTCTTTGAATGGTCCCACGTGGGAAAAATTATCAACTGTAGGCGCGCACCGCGTGCGCGATTCATTCGCGGACAACGCCCGCTGCTACACAACTGGAAACATCTGCAGGAGCGCCTTGCAGGCGCGAGAGACTGGCATTGATTTCTTCGCGCACGCGGTGCGCTCCTACAGCACCGTTTATCGATTCAGGCGAGACTGACAGACACAAAAAAGCCGGGCAATGCCCGGCTCATTTGTTTTTATTATCCTTGCGGCTACTCGACAGCCGTCTCATCGGCAGCACCCGGCTCCGGACGATCGACCAGCTCGACGTAGGCCATCGGCGCCTGGTCACCAGTGCGGTACCCCGTCTTGAGAATACGCAGGTAGCCACCGGGACGATCCCTGTAGCGCGGACCCAGCTCGTTGAACAGCTTGCTGACCGTGTCGCGGTCGCGCAGACGGCTGAAGGCAATACGCCGCTTGTGCACGGAGTCGTTTCTCGCCATGGTGATCAGCGGCTCGGCCACACGGCGCAGCTCCTTGGCCTTCGGCAGGGTTGTCTTGATGACCTCGTGGTTCAGCAGGGACACTGCCATGTTACGGAACATGGCCTTGCGGTGTGTACTGTTGCGGTTTAACTGCCGCCCTGACTTGCGATGACGCATGGTACTGTTCCTGTAATGTAATCAGCCGCTGGCGGCCTCGGTATCACGCACACCCAGGCTGGCCGGCGGCCAGTTTTCCAGTCGCATGCCCAGCGACAGGCCCTTGGTGGCAAGGACGTCCTTGATTTCGGTCAGTGATTTCTTGCCAAGGTTCGGCGTCTTGAGCAATTCCACCTCGGTGCGCTGGATGAGATCGCCAATGAAGTAAATGCTCTCCGCCTTGAGGCAGTTTGCCGAACGCACGGTCAGTTCGAGGTCGTCCACCGGGCGCAGCAGGATCGGATCGATGTCGGCCTCGGGCGCGGTGGTGGTCTCCTCGGCACTGGCCTGCAGATCAACAAAGGCGGACAGCTGGTCCTGCAGGATGGTCGCCGCGTGGCGGATCGCCTCTTCCGGATCGACCGTGCCATTGGTTTCGATGTCGATGATCAGCTTGTCCAGGTCGGTGCGCTGCTCGACACGGGCGCGGTCGACGTTGTAGGAGATGCGGCTGACCGGGCTGAAAGAGGCGTCCAGCTGCAGGCTGCCGATGGCACGGCCCTCGCTCTCCTCGGTCTCGCGCCGGGTGGCCGGCTGGTAACCGCGTCCCTTGGCGACCTTGAGCGTCATGGACAGCTCGCCGGCCTTGGTCAGGTTGGCGATGACGAAGTCCGGATTGATGACCTCGATATCGTGATCGATCGTGATGTCGCCGGCCGTGACCGGTCCCGGCCCCTTCTTGTTCAGGGTCAGGGTGGCCTCGTCGCGGTTGTGCATGCGCAGCGCAACCTTCTTGAGGTTGAGCAGGATATCGATGACATCTTCCTGCACACCCTCGATGGTCGAGTACTCATGCAGCACGCCATCGATCTCGGCATTGACGATGGCCGAGCCCGGCATCGACGACAGCAGGATACGGCGCAACGCATTGCCCAGTGTGTGACCGAAACCGCGCTCCAGCGGCTCCAGGGTCACCTTGGCGTGGCTGTCGTTGATGGCCTGCACATCGACGATGCGCGGCTTAAGGAATTCGTTGACGTTTCCGAGCATGAAGCAATCCTCAGTTATTACTTGGAATACAATTCGACGATCAGGTGTTCGTTGATGTCGGCCGGCAGTTCACCGCGTTCCGGGCGTGCCTTGTACACGCCTTGCATTTTCTTGATATCCACGTCGAGCCAGTCGGAAATGCCGCGCTGTTGCGCGAGATCCATGGCAGACTGGACACGAATCTGCGCACGGGTCTTCTCGTTGATACTGATCACGTCGTTCGGCTGCACCTGGTAGGAAGGGATGTTGACCCGGGAACCGTTCACGCTGATGCCATTGTGGCGGACCAGCTGGCGCGACTCGCTGCGCGATGCCGAGAAACCCATGCGATAGATGACATTGTCGAGACGGCCTTCCAGCAGCTGCAGCAGGTTGTCGCCGGTGGAACCCTTGGTGGAGGCGGCCTTCTTGTAGTAGTTGCGGAACTGCTTCTCCAGCACGCCGTAGATGCGACGCACTTTCTGCTTTTCGCGCAGCTGGTTGGCGTAATCCGACAGGCGGGTCCGGCGCTGGCCGTGCTGACCCGGCGGGAACGGACGGCTCTCGACGGCGCACTTCGAGGTGAAGCATTTCTCGCCCTTGAGAAACAGCTTGCCGCCCTCACGACGGCACTGACGACACTTGGATCCGGTGTACTTTGCCATTTCAGTTCCTTCCCTAAACGCGACGACGCTTCGGCGGACGACAACCGTTATGCGGAATCGGCGTCACGTCGGTGATATTGGTAATCTGGAAGCCGCAATTGTTGAGCGCACGCACCGCGGACTCACGACCCGGACCCGGCCCCTTGACCTCGACCTCGAGGTTCTTCATGCCGTACTCCTTGACCTTCTCGCCGGCGCGCTCGGCAGCCACCTGCGCGGCGAACGGCGTGCTCTTGCGCGAGCCGCGGAAACCCGAACCGCCCGCGGTCGCCCAGGCCAGCGAGTTGCCCTGCCGGTCAGTGATCATGATGATGGTGTTGTTGAACGATGCATGAATGTGAGCAATGCCGTCGGAGACATTCTTCTTCACTTTCTTGCGTACTGGTGCCTTTGCCATATCGGTTTTCCGTTTACGGTGTTCTGTTGTGTTACCTGCGAATCGGACGGCGCGGACCCTTGCGGGTACGTGCATTGGTACGCGTCCGCTGGCCGCGCAGCGGCAGGCCGCGGCGATGACGGATGCCCCGGTAACAACCCAGGTCCATCAGGCGCTTGATGTTCATGGAGATCGTGCGGCGCAGATCACCCTCGATGTTGAATCGGGTTACCTGGTTACGCAGCTGCTCGAGCTCTGCCTCGGTCAGGTCCTTGATTTTGATATCCGGCTTGATACCGGTGGTGCTGCAGATCTTGCGCGCTGTCATGCGACCGATGCCGTAGATGCCCGTCAGGGCGACCTCTGCATGCTTGTGATCTGCAATGTTTATTCCGGCTATACGGGCCATTTAAATAGTCTCCAGCACGCGCTTTAAAAACACGGCGCGAAAAGCCCGTTAGGATAGCTCGCGGGCGCCAATAAATCAAACACCGGCGAACACCCGACTGCGCGAGGCATGCCGCCGTGCAATTACACTAAATATATATAAAACAATAGGTTGCATAAAAACCGTGCTGTCTAGCCCTGGCGCTGCTTGTGGCGGCCGTCCTTGCAGATGACCCTCACCACCCCGTTGCGCCGAATGACCTTGCAGTTACGGCAGATACGCTTGACCGATGCTCGTACTTTCATCTCGTTTCACCTCAACCGGGCCCGCCGCTAGCGCAGCATGCCCTTGCCACCGCCGTAGCCTTTCAGGTTCGCTTTCTCCATCAACCCCTTGTACTGGTGCGACACCAGGTGGGTCTGAACCTGCGCCATGAAATCCATGGTCACCACGACAATAATCAACAATGATGTACCGCCGAAATAGAACGGTACGTTCCAGTACAGAATCAGGAATTCCGGCAGCAGGCACACCAGCGTGATGTACACGGCGCCGGCCGTGGTCAGCCGTGTCATGACATCGTCGATATAGCGTGCCGTCTGCTCGCCGGGCCGGATACCCGGGATAAAGGCGCCGGACTTTTTCAGGTTCTCCGCGGTGTCCTTGGCATTGAACACCAGCGCAGTATAGAAGAAACAGAAAAACACGATCGCCAGCGCATAGAAAATCACATACAGCGGCTGGCCCGGCGACAGTGTGGCCGAGATATCCTTCAGCCAGCCCATGCCCTCGTTCTGCCCGACCCAGCTGCCCATGGTGGCCGGGAACAGGATAATGCTGGAGGCGAAGATCGGCGGAATCACGCCGGCCATGTTCAGTTTCAGCGGCAGGTGGGTGCTCTGTGCGGCATATACCTTGCGACCCTGCTGGCGCTTGGCGTAGTTGACGGTAATGCGCCGCTGCCCGCGTTCGACGAACACGACGAAGCCGGTCACCGCGATGGCCAGTGCAAACAGCACCAGGATGGTGAGCACGTTCATTTCACCGGTGCGCGCCAGCTCCAGGGTGCCGCCAATGGCGGACGGCAGGCCGGCCACGATACCCGAGAAGATGATGATCGAGATGCCGTTCCCCACGCCGCGTTCGGTCACCTGTTCACCCAGCCACATCAGGAATACGGTACCGGTGACCAGCGTGACGATTGCGGTCAGTACGAAACCGGGGCCCGGGTTGATCACCAGGCTGCTGCCGGCGATCTGCTGCCCCTGCAGGGCCGAGGAGATGCCAAAGGCCTGCATGGTCGCCAGCCCGACCGTGCCGTAGCGGGTCCATTGTGTGATCTTGCGCCGGCCGGCCTCACCGCCCTCTTTCTTGAGCTGCTCGAGCGTGGGCACGGTCACCGTCAACAGGTTCATGATGATGCTGGCTGAAATGTAGGGCATGATGCCGAGCGCAAACAGCGACAGGCGCTCGAGCGCGCCACCGGAAAACATGTTGAACATTTCCAGGATGGTGCCGCGCTGCTGCTCGACCAGCGCAGACAGAACCTGCGGATCAATGCCCGGCAACGGGATAAAGGTGCCGATGCGGAACACAATGATGGCGCCGATGACAAAAAAGAGCCGCTGACGCAGCTCCTTCAACTGCCCGATGCCTGCGGCAGCACCCGTGATGGAAGACCCGATAGCCATGTCAGTCTTCTATTTTTCCCCCGGCCGCCTCGATGGCCGCACGCGCGCCCTTCGTGACCCTGATGCCCCTGAGGGTCACCGCCCTGTCGAGCTTGCCCGAGACAAACACCTTGACCGTGCGGACGCTACGGGAAACCAGGTTGGCGTCCTGCAGGGCCTGGAGGTCGATGACGTCCGCGTCCACGGCAGCGAGTTCATGCAGTCGCACCTCGTCGGCATAGCGTGACTTGCGCGCCAGGAAGCCGACTTTCGGCAGGCGCCGCTGCAGCGGCATCTGGCCGCCTTCGAAGCCGATTTTGTGGAAGCCGCCCGAGCGGGATTTCTGGCCCTTGTGACCACGACCGCAGGTCTTGCCCTGGCCGGAACCGATGCCACGACCGACACGCTTGCCTGTCTTGTTGCTGCCGGCCGCCGGCTTTAATGTATTCAGACGCATGTTCTATTCCTCGACCCTGACCATGTAGGAAATCCGGTTGATCATGCCGCGGATTTCCGGTGTATCTTCCACCTCGACCGTCTGCCGGATGCGGCGCAGGCCGAGACCGCGCGCCGTCGCCTTGTGGCTTTCCAGCCGGCCGTTGGAACTTTTTGTCTGCGTGAGCTTGATCTTGTTCGCCGCCATGACTTACCCCAGGATCTCCTTGACAGTCTTGCCTCGCTTGCTGGCAACTTCTTCCGGTGAAACCATGCCGGACAAGCCCTGAATGGTGGCACGCAGCACGTTGATCGGGTTGTTCGAACCGATGCATTTCGCCAGCACGTTGTGCACACCGACCACTTCGAACACGGCACGCATGGCACCGCCGGCGATAATTCCGGTACCTTCGGAGGCCGGCTGCATGTAGACCTTGGCGGCGCCGTGGCGACCGATCAGCGCGTACTGCAGTGTGCCTTCTTTCAGATTGACGGCGATCATGTTCTTGCGAGCCGCCTCCATGGCCTTCTGGATGGCGACCGGCACCTCGCGTGCCTTGCCGTAACCGTAGCCGACACGCCCTTCACCGTCACCGACGACGGTCAGCGCGGTGAAACCGAACTGGCGACCGCCCTTGACCACTTTCGCGACACGATTGACGGTAACCAGTTTCTCCAGCAGCCCGTCGCCCTGCGCCTGTGTATCTACCCTTCCCATAGCTGTGCCCTTGATCAGAATTCGAGGCCGCTTTCACGCGCGGCATCGGCCAGCGCCTTGACGCGGCCATGATATTTGAAACCGGAGCGGTCGAACGCAACCCGCGTGATACCGGCAGCCTTCGCACGCTCCGCCACGATCTTGCCCACGGCAGTTGCCGCTGCGGCGCCACCGGTCGTTTTGACATCCTTGCGCACTTCCTTGTCGAGCGTCGATGCGCTGACCATGACCTTGTCGCCCTCTGGCGAAATGACCTGCGCATAGATATGACGCGGCGTACGGTGCACGCACAGGCGATTCGCACCCAGTGTCTTGATGTGTGCACGTCCGCGGCGGGCGCGGCGAATGCGTGTCTGTTTCTTGTCCATAATCCTGCCCTATTTCTTCTTCGCTTCTTTGCGGACAACCATTTCATCCGCATAACGAACACCCTTGCCCTTATAGGGCTCCGGCGGACGGAAGGCGCGAACCTCGGCGGCTACCTGGCCGACCTTCTGCTTGTCGCAACCCTTGATCACAATTTCTGTCTGGCTCGGCGTCTCTGCCGTCACACCCTCGGGCAACTTGTAGTCGACCGGATGCGAGAAACCCAGCGTTAGGTTGAGCACCTTGCCCTTGGCCTGCGCGCGGTAACCCACGCCGACCAGTTCCAGTTTCTTTTCGAATCCGTCGCTGACACCAACCACCAGGTTGTTCAGCATTGCACGGGTGGTACCGGCCAGGGCATTGGCGGCCTTGGACTCGTCGCGCGCACTGAATTTCAGTTCGGCATCCTCACGCACCATTTCGACCAGTCCGTGGATGGTATGCTCGAGCGTGCCCTTCGGGCCCTTGACGGTGATCTGCTGGCCGTTTTCCGTAATCTCGACAGATGACGGTACGCTAATCGGTTGGTTCGCTATTCTGGACATGTCGTTATCCGTTTATCAACTCACAATGCAGAGGACTTCACCGCCCTGTCCGGCCGCGCGGGCCTGGCGGTCACTCATGACGCCCCTCGACGTGGACACGATCGCGATGCCGAGTCCATTCTGGATGCTCGGGATCTCGTCCTTGCCCTTGTACAGGCGCAGGCCCGGCCGGCTGGCGCGCTGCAGCTTCTCGATCACCGGTCTGCCGTCGTAGTACTTCAGGGCGACCGTCAGCACCTGCTTGCCGTCCTCGTCCGCAGTGGCGAAATCGTTAATGTAGCCTTCATCCTTGAGCACGGCGGCAATGGCGCACTTCAGCGTCGAGGAAGGCATGGATACCTCCAGCTTGCTGGCGGACTGCCCGTTACGAATACGGGTCAGAAAATCTGCTATGGGGTCTGTCATCATTGTTCAGTACCAAGATACAAGTTACAAGATACAAGTTCATGATCTTGAAACTCGATGTTAAGTAAATTTCTCATAAATCAAATTCAGCACACTTGGCAGATACTTGTATCTTGTATCTTTCCACTTGTGTCTGCTCCTCTACCAGCTTGCCTTGACCAGCCCGGGAATATCACCGCGCATGGCAGCCTCCCGCAGCTTGTTTCGGGACAGGCCGAACTTGCGGTAATAGCCGTGCGGCCGGCCGGTCAGGCGGCAGCGGTTGCGCCCGCGTGCGGGACTGGCATCGCGCGGCATCGCCTGCAGCTTCAGCTGTGCTGTATAGCGCTCTTCCATCGAAGCGCTCTTGCTGTTGATCACCGTCTTCAGCTCGGCACGCCTGACTGCGTATCGTTTAACCGCTTTGGCGCGCCTGCGCTCACGGGCTACCATTGAACTCTTGGCCATGCTTCTACCTCATTGCCTGAACGGGAAGTTGAACGCGGCTAGCAGTGCGCGACCCTCTTCGTCCGTCCGTGCAGTTGTTGTAAACGTAATATCCATGCCGCGCAGCGCATCGATCTTGTCGTAATCGATCTCCGGGAAGATGATCTGTTCCCTGACGCCCATGTTGTAATTGCCGCGGCCATCGAATGACTTCGGGCTCATGCCGCGGAAGTCGCGAATACGCGGGATCGCGATATTGATCAGGCGATCCAGGAATTCATACATCTGTTCACTGCGCAGCGTCACCTTGCAGCCGACAGGCCAGCCTTCGCGCACCTTGAAGCCGGCCACCGACTTGCGCGCCTTGATCACGATCGGCTTCCGACCGGCGATCTTCGTCATGTCCGCCACGGCGTGCTCCATGACCTTGCGATCGGCCACGGCCTCGCCAACGCCCATGTTCAGCGTGATCTTGGTGATCCTCGGTATTTCCATGACATTCTTGTAGCCGAACTGCTCCCTGAGCTGTCCGGCAACCTTGTCGCTGTAATAGTCTTTTAACCTGGCCATAACTGATTACCGTAAAAAGTCAGACGTCAACCACTTCATCGGTAGACTTGAAAAAACGCACCTTGCGACCGTCTTCGAGGATCCTGAAGCCGACCCGGTCAGCCTTATCGGTCTGCGGGTTGAACAGCATGATATTCGACCGGTCAATCGGCATTTCCTTCTCGACAATACCGCCCGGCACACCCCGGTTCGGGTTGGGCTTGGTGTGTCGCTTCACCATATTCACGTCAGACACCACCAGACGGCCGTCCGCGAGAACGCGCAATACACTGCCCCGCTTGCCCTTGTCCTTGCCTGCGACCACGATGACGTCATCGCCTTTCCTGATTCTGTTCATGTCGTTTTCCTACAAAACTTCCGGCGCCAGCGAAATAATCTTCATGAAGCGCTCGCTGCGCAGTTCACGGGTTACCGGGCCGAAGATGCGTGTACCGATCGGCTGCAGCTGGGTATTCAGCAGCACGGCAGCATTGCCGTCGAAGCGGATGAGCGAACCATCGGGACGACGCACGCCCTTGCGCGTACGCACCACGACCGCGTTGTACACCTCGCCCTTTTTTACCTTGCCACGCGGAATGGCTTCCTTCACGCTGACCTTGATGATGTCACCGATACCCGCATAGCGGCGGTGCGAGCCGCCCAGCACCTTGATGCACATCAGGCGACGCGCGCCGCTGTTGTCTGCAACATCAAGCATTGATTGCATCTGTATCATGCTGTTATTCCGTTTATCTCGTTACGCCAACCGGGACGACTAATCACTGCGCCCGACGATTTCCACCAGCCGCCAGGACTTGGTCCTGGACAGCGGACGACACTGCTCGATGGTGACGACATCACCTTCCTGGCAGGCATTTTCCGCATCGTGGATATGCAGCTTGGTCGAACGGCGAATATACTTGCCGTAGACCGGGTGCTTCACCTTGCGCTCGATCAACACGGTCGCCGACTTGTCCATCCTGTTGCTGATGACCTTGCCGGTTACCGTTTTACCTGTCTCTGTCGTTTCACTCATGATGCGTCACCCGCTTTTGCCTTTTCACACAGCACGGTGTTGATGCGTGCAATATCCTTGCGCACCTTCTTGACCTGGTCAGGGCGCGCGAGCTGGCCGGTACCGCGCTGCATACCGAGATTGAATTTCTCGCGCAGCAGGTTGTGCAGCTCGATCCTGAGCTCACTGACTGATTTCGATCTTAGTTCCTGGGCATTCATCACATTAATGTCCGTGCTACAAATGTTGTCTTGAACGGCAGCTTCGCCGCGGCCAGCTGGAAGGCCTCGCGCGCGATCTCTTCCGAAACGCCCTCGATCTCGTAGAGCATGCGTCCCGGCTGTATCTGGGCAATCCAGTACTCGACGTTACCCTTGCCCTTGCCCTGTCTGACCTCGATCGGCTTCTTGGTGACCGGCACGTCCGGAAACACGCGGATCCAGATCTTCCCGCCGCGCTTCACATGGCGGGTAATGGTGCGGCGGGCAGCCTCGACCTGGCGGGCCGTCATGCGTCCACGGGCGGTTGCCTTCAGGCCGTACTCGCCGAAGCTGACCTTGCTGCCGCGCTGCGCCAGGCCGCGATTGCGGCCCTTCTGCTGCTTGCGAAACTTTGTTCTCTTGGGCTGTAACATCACTGTTCTCCGTACTTAACCGCGCTCAGGAAGCGGCCTTGCGTGGCGCCTCGGCCTCGGGCTCATCAGTCGCGCCGATCACTTCGCCCTTGAAGATCCAGACCTTGACGCCGATCACCCCGTAGGTGGTGTTGGCTTGCGCGGTACCGTAGTCGATGTCGGCGCGCAGGGTGTGCAGCGGTACACGGCCCTCGCGATACCATTCGCTGCGGGCGATCTCCGCACCGTTCAGGCGGCCACCGACCTTGATCTTGATGCCCTGGGCACCGATGCGCATGGAGTTGCTCACGGCGCGCTTCATGGCGCGGCGGAACATGATGCGGCGTTCCAGCTGCTGTGCCACGCTTTCGGCGACCAGCGTCGCGTCCAGCTCGGGCTTGCGGATTTCCTCGATGTTGATGCTGACCGGGATGCCCATGCGCTCCGAGACTTCCTTGCGCAGGCGGTCAATATCCTCGCCTTTCTTGCCGATTACGATGCCCGGGCGCGCGGTGTGCACGGTAATCAGTGCATTCGATGCAGGGCGGGCGATCTGGATACGGCTCACGGAGGCCTGCGACAGGCGCTTCCTGATGAAGCTCCGAATCTCCAGATCCGTGTTCAGGTAGTCGGCGAAATTATCCGAGCCGGCATACCATGTGGACGTCCAGTCCTTGACGATGCCGAGCCGGATACCGGTTGGATTTACTTTCTGACCCATTCTCTATGCCTCTACCTTGTTGTCAGTCACCCACCGTGACGGTGATGTGGCTGCTGCGTTTCAGAATTCGTGTACCACGGCCCTTGGCACGTGCACGGAAGCGCTTCATGGTGCGAGCCTCGTTGACGTAAATAGCCGCCACTTTCAGCTCATCGATGTCCGCGCCCTCGTTATGTTCCGCATTCGCAATGGCGGATTCGAGCACCTTGCGAACCAGACCAGCAGATTTTTTCTGGCTGAAACCCAGCAGGTTGAGCGCCTTCTCAACGGGCAGCCCGCGCACCTGATCAGCAACCAGGCGGCATTTCTGCGGCGAAATGTGTACTTGTTTCAGTGTTGCGCTGACCTGCATCGGACAATCCTCTTACTTCGCTTTCCTGTCACCCACGTGACCCCTGAAGGTACGCGTAAGGGCGAACTCGCCCAGCTTGTGACCGACCATGTTTTCATTGATCAGTACCGGCACATGCTGACGGCCGTTATGAATGGCGATCGTCAGGCCTACCATCTCGGGCAGGACCATGGAGCGGCGCGACCAGGTCTTGATCGGGCGCTTGTTGTTTTCCGTAACCGCCTTGTCCACCTTTTTCTGCAGGTGGATATCGATAAACGGTCCTTTTCTGATTGAGCGTGCCACTATGAAATCCTCATTCCTTATTTCTTGTTACGTCGACGTATGATCATGCTGTCGGTGCGCTTGTTGGTGCGCGTCCGGTAGCCCTTGGTCGGTACACCCCACGGGCTGACCGGATGACGGCCACCGGAGGTACGGCCCTCGCCACCGCCGTGCGGATGGTCGACCGGGTTCATTGCCACGCCGCGCACTGTCGGGCGCTTGCCACGCCAGCGTGCCGCGCCTGCCTTGCCGAGTGAACGCAGGCTGTGTTCCACGTTGCCTACCTCGCCGATCGTGGCGATGCAGTCAGCCAGCACCTTGCGCATCTCGCCGGAACGCATCCGCAGGGTCGCATGCTCGCCTTCACGCGCAACGAGCTGGGCGCTGTTACCGGCACTGCGTGCCAGCTGGCCGCCCTTGCCCGGCTTTATTTCGATGTTGTGCAGCAGTGCACCGACCGGGATGTTGCGCATCGGCATGGCATTGCCGGCCTTGATCGGGGCATCGCTGCCATTGCGGATTTCATCGCCCACCTTGACACCCTTCGGGGCAAGGATATAACGGCGCTCGCCATCAGCGTAAAGCAGCAGCGCCAGGTGCGCGGAGCGGTTCGGGTCGTACTCGATGCGCTCGACCTTCGCCGGAATACCGGTCTTGTTGCGCCTGAAATCGATGACGCGATAACGCCGCTTGTGGCCGCCACCGCGATGTCGGGTGGTAATACGGCCGGCGTTGTTGCGCCCGCCGGACCTGGACTTGGGACTGACCAGCGCCTCATGCGGCTTGCCCTTGTGGAGGTCAGGCGTGCTGACGCCGACCACGAAGCGGCGGCCCGGTGAAGTTGGTTTTGCTTTATCAAGTGGCATCTCGGTATTCCTTTCGGCAGAGTCCGACAGTCAAATGTCGGTTACTCGGCCCCTGTAAAATCGATATCGTGGCCTTCGGACAGCGTCACGTAAGCCTTCTTCCAGTCGGAGCGACGACCGATACTGCGCCCGTGCGCCTTGACCTTGCCGCGCATGTTGCTGATCTGCACGTTGTCGACCTTGACGTCGAACATCAGCTCGACGGCTTTTTTCACTTCCGGCTTGGTGGCACTCTTCATCACCTTGAAGACATATTGCCGGTTTACATCGGCAAGGCGGCTGCTTTTTTCCGACACAACCGGTGCCAGCAGAACATTCATCAGTTTTTCCCGGTTCATGCGAGGCGCTCCTCGAGCAGTTTCAGCGCAGCGGTCGTAACCAGCACCTTTTCGAAGCCGACCAGGCTGACCGGATCGGCGCCCGCGGCATCACACACGGCAACACGCGGCAGGTTGCGTGCGGCCAGGTACAGGTTGTCATCCGGGTCATCCGTGATGATCAGGACATTATCGAGCCCCATTTCGGCCAGTTTGCCGGTCAGCTCACGGGTCTTCGGAGCATCCACACCGAATGACTTGATGGCGACCAGGCGATCCTGGCGCACCAGCTCCGACAGGATGGAACGCATCGCTGCACGATACATCTTGCGGTTGATCTTCTGCGCGTAATCCCGCGGCATGGACGGAAATGCATTGCCGCCACCACGCCAGATCGGGCTGCGGATGGTGCCGGCACGTGCACGCCCGGTGCCTTTCTGGCGCCACGGCTTGGCACCGCCGCCGTTCACCTGCGCACGATTTTTCTGCTGCGCACTCCCGGCACGGGTTGCGGCCATGCAGGCGGTCACCACCTGGTGGACCAGGGCTTCACGGAAGTCCTGGCCGAAGTTTTCGTCAGAAACGCTGACCGAACCCGAACCCTGTAACTGCAATTTCATCATCCCGCTCCTAACGTGCCTTCACTGCCGGCCGGATTATGACGTCACCGCCCCGGGAGCCCGGGACCGCACCCTTGACCAGCAGCAGGTTGCGCTCGGCATCGACCCGGACGACTTCTATGTTCTGTGTACTGCGGCGGACATTACCCATGTGACCCGACATCTTCTTGCCCTTGAAGACACGCCCCGGTGTCTGGCACTGGCCGATCGAGCCGGGTGCACGGTGCGAAATCGAGTTGCCGTGGGTCGCATCCTGCATGTGGAAGTTGTAGCGCTTGACGACGCCCGCAAAGCCCTTGCCGATGGAAGTGCCGGTCACGTCGACGCGCTGGCCTTCCTCGAAAATCTCTACCTTGATCTCACTGCCCGGCGCCAGGTCCTCGCCTTCATCGTCAGCAAGACGGAATTCCCACAGACCGCGACCGGCCTCGGTGCCGGCCTTGGCAAAGTGGCCTGACAGCGGCCGTGTGACACGCGACGCACGACGCGCTCCCGTGGTGACCTGCAGCGCACGGTAACCGTCATTCTCAACAGTCTTGACCTGCGTCACGCGGTTCGGCTCGACCGAGATGACAGTGACAGGCACAGCGACGCCGTCATCCCTGATGATGCGAGTCATACCCTCTTTGCGCCCAACAATTCCAATGCTCATGTCATAAGTCTCGCAGTCAACGGGGTCAGACCCCGATTCTTTACATCACTCTTTCCAGTATCCTGATTGCTCAATAAAATCGGGCTCTGACCCCTTTCGAGCTCTAATTCAGCTTGATTTGAACATCCACGCCCGCGGCCAGGTCCAGCTTCATCAGCGCATCCACGGTCTTCTCCGTCGGATCGACGATGTCCATCAGGCGTTTGTGGGTACGGATCTCGTACTGGTCACGCGCATCCTTGTTGACATGCGGCGAGATCAGCACGGTGAAGCGCTCCTTGCGTGTCGGCAGCGGGATCGGCCCGCGAACCTGCGCACCGGTACGCCGGGCGGTCTCGACAATTTCAGCCGCCGACTGGTCGATCAGCCTGTGATCGAAGGCCTTGAGGCGTATCCGGATTCTCTGGTTGCTCATATTAAACTCAGATAAAAGTTAGAAAGTTTACAAGATACAAGTCAAATGTCTGTGCGCGCAGCGCACTCGACCACTTGTATCTTCTGTCTTGTATCTTTTTCCTGATCCTTACTCCAGGATCTTCGACACCACGCCGGCACCGACGGTACGGCCACCCTCGCGAATCGCGAAGCGCAGCCCGTCTTCCATCGCAATCGGCGCAATCAGCGACACCGTCATCTTCACGTTGTCACCCGGCATCACCATCTCCACGCCCTCCGGCAAATCACATGCACCCGTCACGTCCGTCGTGCGAAAGTAAAACTGCGGACGGTAATTGCTGAAAAACGGCGTGTGACGGCCACCCTCGTCCTTGCTCAGCACGTACACCTCACACTCGAACTTCGTGTGCGGCTTGATACTCCCGGGCTTGCACAGCACCTGACCACGCTCAACCTCTTCACGCTTCGTACCACGCAGCAAAACGCCCACGTTGTCGCCCGCCTGACCCTGGTCCAGCAGCTTGCGAAACATCTCCACACCCGTGCAGGTCGTCTTCAGCGTGTCCTTGATGCCGACAATCTCAAGCTCCTCACCCACCTTGACCACGCCGCGCTCCACGCGACCCGTCACCACCGTGCCACGACCCGAAATCGAAAACACATCCTCCACCGGCATCAGAAAATCACCGTCCACCGCACGCTCCGGCTCCGGAATGTACTTGTCCATCTCCTCAACCAGCTTGACGATCGACGGTACACCAATATCACTGGTGTCACCCTCCAGCGCCTTCAGCGCCGAACCCGTCACGATCGGCGTGTCGTCACCCGGAAAGTCGTAACTGTCCAGCAACTCGCGGATCTCCATCTCCACCAGCTCCAGCAGCTCGGCGTCATCTACCTGGTCGGCCTTGTTCATGTACACCAATATATAGGGCACACCCACCTGCCGACTCAGCAGGATGTGCTCGCGCGTCTGCGGCATCGGACCGTCCGCCGCACTCACCACCAGAATCGCACCGTCCATCTGCGCCGCACCCGTGATCATGTTCTTCACGTAGTCCGCGTGCCCGGGACAGTCCACGTGCGCATAGTGACGCACCGGACTCTCGTACTCCACGTGCGCCGTCGCAATCGTAATGCCGCGCTCGCGCTCTTCCGGCGCATTGTCAATCTGGTCATACGCCTTGAACTCGCCGCCCTGCTGCTCGGCCATCACCTTCGTGATCGCCGCCGTCAACGTCGTCTTGCCGTGATCAACGTGACCAATCGTTCCGACATTTACATGCGGCTTCGTACGTTCAAATTTTTCCTTGGACACGACAGTATTCCTCTTTAAATATTCGTCAGAAAAATATTCAGGATGCTTTTCTCAGTACGGCATCCGCAATGGTTGCAGGCGCCTCGTTGTATTTCTCGAACTCCATCGAGTAGGTCGCGCGTCCCTGTGTCGCGGAGCGCAGGTCGGTGGCATAGCCGAACATCTCGGCCAGCGGCACCTCGGCGCGGATAATTTTCCCGCCCGGGCTGTCTTCCATGCCCTGGGTAATACCGCGGCGCCGGTTCAGGTCGCCCATCACGTCACCGAGGTAATCTTCCGGTGTCACGACTTCTACCTTCATGATCGGCTCGAGCAGCACCGGGCTGGCCTTCAGCGCGCCGTCCCTGAATGCCATGGAACCGGCGATCTTGAAGGCCATTTCGCTGGAGTCGACATCGTGGTACGAGCCATCGTACAGCGTAACCTTGATATCCACGACCGGGTAGCCGCCGATCACGCCGCTCCCCATCTGTTCCTGTACGCCCTTGTCTACCGAGTTGATGTACTCTCTCGGTACCGAGCCACCCACGATGGCATTCTCGAATTCGTAACCCTCACCGGCCGTTTTCGGCTCCAGTTTCAGCCACACGTGACCGTACTGGCCGCGACCGCCGGACTGGCGCACAAACTTGCCTTCCTGCTCGACCGGCTTGCGAATGGTCTCGCGGTAGGCCACTTGCGGCGCACCGACATTGGCCTCGACGCTGAACTCGCGCTTCATGCGGTCGACGATGATATCCAGGTGCAGCTCGCCCATACCGGAAATGATCGTCTGCCCCGATTCCTCGTCCGTGGCAACCCGGAAGGAAGGATCCTCCTTGGCCAGTTTCTGCAGGGCCACGCCCATCTTTTCCTGGTCGGCCTTGGTCCTCGGTTCGACCGCGACGGAAATCACCGGCTCGGGGAATTCCATGCGCTCGAGCGTAATGATGTTGTCCACATCGCACAGCGTATCGCCCGTGGTAACGTCCTTCAGACCGACGGCCGCCGCGATATCGCCGGCCAGCACTTCCTTGATCTCTTCCCGGCTGTTGGAGTGCATCTGCAGGATACGGCCGATGCGCTCCTTCTTGCCCTTGACCGGGTTGTAAACACTGTCGCCCGACTTCAGCACTCCGGAGTAGACACGGAAGAAGGTCAGGTTGCCGACAAACGGGTCGGTCGCGATCTTGAACGCCAGTGCCGCGAACGGCGCCTGGTCCGAGGATTCGCGCTCGGCGAGCGTCTCGGCGGCGTCATCCAGGTGCCCCTTGATGGCCGGCACGTCCAGCGGCGAGGGCATGTAGTAAATGATGGCATCCAGCATGGCCTGCACACCCTTGTTCTTGAATGCAGAACCGCACAGCGTCGGTACGATCTCGTTGGCCAGTGTGCGCGCACGGATACCGGCGCGGATCTCGTCTTCGGACAGCTCACCCTGGTCGTTCAGGTACTTCTCCATCAGCTCTTCCGAGGACTCGGCAGCGGCCTCGATCATGCGCTCGCGCCACGTGTTGCAGTGATCCAGCATGTCTGCGGGAATCTCGCGCTCCTCGTAGGTGGTCCCCATGTCCGCTTCGTTCCAGAAAATCGCCTTCATGCGCACGAGATCGATCACACCCTGAAAGTGATCTTCCGCACCGATCGGCAGCTGCAGCGGCACCGGGTTGGCACCGAGGCGCTCCCTGACCTGATCCACAACGCGCAGGAAATCGGCACCCGCACGGTCCATCTTGTTGACGAAGGCCATGCGCGGCACGTGGTACTTGTTGGCCTGGCGCCAGACTGTTTCCGATTGCGGCTCCACGCCACCGACCGCACAGAACACGGCACAGGCGCCGTCCAGTACGCGCAGCGAACGCTCCACCTCGATGGTGAAGTCCACGTGACCGGGCGTATCGATGATGTTGACACGGTGCACGTCAAACTGCTGGCCCATGCCCTTCCAGAAGCAGGTCGTTGCCGCGGACGTAATGGTGATGCCGCGCTCCTGTTCCTGCTCCATCCAGTCCATGACGGCCGCACCGTCGTGCACCTCGCCTATCTTGTGCGATACACCGGTGTAGAACAGGATGCGCTCGGTCGTCGTCGTCTTACCGGCATCGATGTGGGCCATGATGCCGATATTCCGATAGCGCTCTAATGGTGTCGTACGTGGCACAGTTCTGTTCCGGAATGATCAATATAAAAAGGTTGGCCGGTGTTACCAGCGGTAATGCGAAAAGGCCTTGTTGGCCTCCGCCATACGGTGTGTCTCTTCGCGTTTCTTCACGGCGGAGCCGCGATTCTCGGCCGCATCCAGCAACTCGCCGGCCAGTCGCAACGGCATGGATTTCTCGCTGCGCTTGCGCGAGGCATCCAGCACCCAGCGCATGGCCAGCGTGGTCCGGCGTACCGGGCGCACCTCGACCGGTACCTGGTAGGTGGCGCCGCCAACACGACGGGATTTCACCTCGACCATCGGGCGCACGTTATCCAGCGCCTTGTCCAGCACCTCAACCGGGTCATCATTACCCTTGCCGGCAATCTGGTCCAGCGCGCCGTAAATGATACGCTCCGCAACCGATTTCTTGCCGGACTGCATGACCATGTTGATGAACTTGGCCAGCATCAGATTCCCATACTTGGGATCAGGCAAAATTTCCCGTGAACCGATGACTCTTCTTCTGGACATTGACTTTACTCGCTACCTGTTCGTTGCAATCACTATCAGGACTTCGGACGCTTGGCGCCGTACTTGGAACGGCCCTGGCGTCGGCTGGTCACACCGGAGGTGTCGAGGCTGCCGCGCACGGTGTGATAGCGCACACCCGGCAGATCCTTCACACGGCCGCCGCGGATCAGCACCACCGAGTGCTCCTGCAGGTTGTGGCCCTCGCCGCCAATATAGGTAGTCACTTCGAAACCGTTGGTCAGGCGCACGCGGGCAACCTTGCGCAGCGCCGAGTTCGGTTTTTTCGGGGTCGTGGTATACACGCGCGTACAAACGCCGCGCTTCTGGGGGCAGGCCTCCAGTGCCGGGACGTTGCTTTTTTCCCGCTTGCGGGAACGCGGCTTGCGTACTAACTGGTTGATTGTTGCCATTAAACTTAAACCCTGACTACGAAAAAGGAAATAAATTCTGAAGTCCTGAAAACAAACGACAGGCCGGCAAGGCCGGCCTGTCGAGAGAAGCGGAATTCTAGTAACAGGGCCGCGCCCTGTCAAGCTGGAATTATTCTTCGGTGGTCGGCTCCGCGGCCTCCTCCGCTGTGTCCTCCTCCGGGGCATCGACCGCCGCCATTTCCTCGGCGATGTCCATGGGGAGGATTTCCCGCTGACGGCGCCGCTCCTCGTGGTAGGCCAGGCCCGTGCCGGCGGGGATAAGCCGGCCCACGATGACGTTCTCCTTGAGCCCGCGCAGGCTGTCGCGGCTGCCGCGGACCGAGGCCTCGGTGAGGACCCGGGTGGTCTCCTGGAACGAGGCCGCCGAGATGAAGGATTCCGTCGCCAGTGAGGCCTTGGTGATGCCCAGCAGCAGCGGCAGAAAATGCGCCGGCTCCTTGCCCTCGCGCTCGAGCTGCTCGGACTCCTCCAGCAGGCGGGCTTTCTCGATCTGCTCGCCGCGCAGGAATTTGCTGTCGTTGCCCTTCAGGACCTCCACCTTGCGCAGCATCTGGCGCAGGATGACCTCGATATGCTTGTCGTTAATCTTTACACCCTGCAGGCGGTAGACGTCCTGGATCTCCTTGACCAGGTATTCCGCCATGGTGGCCGTACCCAGCAGTTGCAGGATGTCGTGGGCGCTGGGCTCGCCATCGACCAGCGTCTCGCCCTTCTCCACATGCTCGCCCTCGAAGATAGTGACGTGGCGCCACTTCGGAATCAGCTCCTCGTGGGTATTGCCGTCGGTGTCGGTGATCACCACCCGCTGCTTGCCCTTGGTGTCCTTGCCGAAACCCACGGTGCCGGAGATCCTGGCCAGGATAGCCGGCTCTTTCGGCTTGCGCGCCTCGAACAGGTCGGCCACACGCGGCAGACCACCGGTAATGTCACGGGTCTTGGAGGACTCCTGCGGAATACGCGCAACGACGTCACCCACACTGACCTGGGCGCCATCTTCCAGGCCCACCACGGCACCGGCGGGCAGGAAGTACTGTGCATCCAGGTCGGTCCCGGCCAGTTTCAGGGCGTTGCCCTTGTCGTCGAACAGCTTCACCATCGGGCGCAGGTCCTTGCCCATCGAGCCACGCGTCTTCGGATCGGTAATCACGAGACTGGTCAGACCGGTGATTTCATCGGTCGATTCCTGCACCGTGACGCCATCGATGAAGTCGGTGAACTTGGCGACACCGGCCACCTCGGTCACGATCGGGTGGGTGTGCGGGTCCCAGGTGGCAATAATGCTGCCACCATTAACCGCATCGCCATCGGCCACACTGATGACCGAGCCATACGGCACCTTGTAACGCTCGCGCTCGCGACCGAATTCATCCAGCAGGCCGATTTCGCCGGAACGCGACACGGCGACCAGGTTGCCGTTCTTGTTGGTCACCGTCTTGATATTATGCAGGCGCACCATACCTGTCGCCTTGACTTCCACGCTGTTGACCGTGGCGGCACGACTGGCCGCACCACCGATATGGAAGGTCCGCATGGTCAGCTGGGTGCCGGGCTCGCCGATCGACTGCGCGGCGATGACACCGATTGCCTCGCCGGCGTTGACCATGTGGCCACGCGCCAGGTCACGGCCGTAACAGGCGGCACAAACACCGTAGCGGTTATCACAGGTAATCGGGGAACGCACCCTGATTTCATCGACACCCGCAGACTCCAGCCGATCGACCCATTCCTCGTCGAGCAGCGAGTTCCGGGGTGCAATGACCTCGTCGCTGCCCGGGCGCAACACGTCCTCGGCGATCAGCCGTCCAAGTACGCGTTCGCGCAACGGCTCCACGACGTCGCCACCTTCAACCAGCGGCGTCAGGAATAACCCGCCATCCGTCCCACAATCGTCACCGATGACGACCAGGTCCTGCGCGACGTCCACCAGGCGCCGGGTCAGGTAGCCCGAGTTGGCCGTCTTCAGCGCGGTATCGGCGAGGCCCTTGCGGGCGCCGTGGGTGGAGATGAAGTACTGCAATACGTCCAGACCCTCGCGGAAGTTTGCGGTAATCGGCGTCTCGATGATCGAGCCGTCCGGCTTGGCCATCAGGCCACGCATGCCGGCCAGCTGACGGATCTGCGCGGCCGAACCACGCGCGCCGGAATCGGCCATCATGTAGACAGAGTTGAATGACGGCTGCTTTACCTCCTTGCCCCCGGCATCTTTCTTTACCTCTGTACCCAGGGTATCCATCATCGCCTTGGCCACCTGCTCATTGGTACGCGACCAGATATCCACAACCTTGTTGTAGCGTTCACCCATGGTCACCAGTCCGGAGGTGTACTGGCGCTCGATTTCAAAAACCTCTTCCTCGGCTTCACCAAGGATCTTGGCCTTGACCGTGGGAATAGTCATGTCGTTGATGCCGAACGAGACCGCGGCACGGGTCGCATAGGAGAAGCCCATGTACATCAGCTGGTCGGCGAAGATTACCGTCTCCTTCAGGCCAACGCGCCGGTAACAGGCATTGATCAGGTTGGAAATGGCCTTTTTGCTCATGTCCTGGTTGACCAGGTCGAAGGTCAGCCCCTCGGGCAGGATCTCGGACAGCAGCGCACGGCCCACGGTGGTCTCGACCAGACCGTAGACTTCCTTTGCCTCGCCGTCTTCGTCAAACTCGTAACGGCGAATGCGCACCTTGACCTTTGCATGCACGGACAGATTGCCGGTCGAGTAGGCGCGGTGCACCTCCGACACATCGGCAAACACCATGCCCTCGCCCTTCGCATTGATGGACTCGCGTGTCAGGTAATAAAGACCCAGCACCACGTCCTGTGAAGGTACGATAATCGGCTCGCCATTGGCCGGCGACAGGATGTTGTTGGATGACATCATCAGGGCACGCGCTTCCAGCTGTGCCTCGATCGACAGCGGTACGTGCACCGCCATCTGGTCACCGTCGAAGTCGGCGTTGAACGCGGCACACACCAGCGGGTGCAGCTGGATGGCCTTGCCCTCGATCAGCACCGGCTCAAAGGCCTGGATACCGAGACGGTGCAGCGTCGGTGCGCGGTTCAGCATGACCGGGTGTTCGCGGATCACCTCTTCGAGGATATCCCAGACCTCGGGGCCCTCGCGCTCGACCAGCTTCTTGGCGGCCTTGATCGTCGTCGCCAGGCCGCGCAGCTGCAGCTTGCTGAAGATGAACGGCTTGAACAGTTCCAGCGCCATGCGCTTCGGCAGGCCGCACTGGTGCAGTTTCAGGGTCGGGCCGACCACGATCACGGAACGACCGGAGTAGTCGACGCGCTTGCCGAGCAGGTTCTGGCGGAAGCGCCCCTGCTTGCCCTTGATCATGTCAGCCAGCGATTTCAGCGGGCGCTTGTTGGTGCCGGTAATGGCACGGCCGCGGCGGCCGTTGTCCAGCAGTGCGTCCACCGATTCCTGCAGCATGCGCTTTTCATTACGCACGATGATGTCCGGTGCGCTCAGTTCCAGCAGCCGCTTGAGCCGGTTGTTGCGGTTGATGACGCGACGGTAGAGATCGTTCAGGTCAGAGGTGGCGAAGCGGCCGCCGTCCAGCGGGACCAGCGGACGCAGCTCCGGCGGCAACACCGGCAGCACGTTCATCACCATCCATTCAGGCTTGTTGCCCGATTCGATGAAGGACTCGACCAGCTTGAGACGCTTGGCGAGACGCTTCAGCTTGGTCTCGGACTTGGTTGCCCCGGTTTCCTCGCGCAGCTTGACGGCCTCGACCTGCAGGTCGATCCCCTTGAGCAGCTCGAATACGGCCTCGGCGCCCATGCGCGCGTCGAATTCGTCACCGTTTTCCTGGATGGCCTCGAGATACGCCTCGTCGGACAACAGCTGCCCGCGCTCCAGCGTGGTCATGCCGGGATCGACGACCACGAAGGCCTCGAAGTAAAGCACGCGCTCGATATCACGCAGCGTCATGTCGAGCAGCAGGCCGATACGCGAGGGCAGCGACTTCAGGAACCAGATATGTGCCGCCGGGCTGGCCAGTTCGATGTGGCCCATGCGCTCGCGGCGCACCTTGGCGAGCGTGACCTCGACGCCGCACTTCTCGCACACCACACCGCGGTGTTTGAGGCGCTTGTACTTTCCGCACAGGCACTCGTAGTCCTTGACCGGGCCGAAGATCTTGGCGCAGAACAGGCCGTCACGTTCCGGCTTGAAGGTGCGGTAGTTGATCGTCTCGGGCTTCTTGACCTCGCCGTAAGACCAGGAACGGATCATATCGGGCGACGTCAGGCCGATGCGAATGGCATCGAAATCATCGGTGTGGCCCTGCGGTTTCAGCAAATTGAGTAAGTCTTTCATCGTCGCTCCTGATATATGGAGTATCGAGTTTCTAGTAACGAGTAGCGAGGGTTGCCTTGCTACTGCCTCTTTTAGCCACTAGCTACCGGCTACTTTCTACTAGCTACTGTCTTAATCCTGTTCCAGTTCGATATTGAGTCCCAGCGATCGGATTTCCTTCACCAGCACGTTGAAGGATTCCGGCATGCCGGCATCCATGTGATGATTGCCATCCACGATGTTCTTGTACATCTTGGTACGGCCGTTCACGTCGTCTGATTTCACGGTGAGCATCTCCTGCAGGGTGTAGGCGGCGCCGTAGGCCTCCAGCGCCCAAACCTCCATCTCACCGAAACGCTGACCGCCGAACTGGGCCTTGCCGCCCAGCGGCTGCTGGGTTACCAGGCTGTAGGGGCCGGTGGAACGTGCATGCATCTTGTCATCCACCAGGTGATTCAGTTTCAGCATGTACATGTAGCCGACCGTTACCTCGCGATCGAAGGCGTCGCCGGTACGCCCGTCGTAGAGCGTGGTCTGGCCGCTCGGCGGCAGGTCCGCCAGCTCCAGCATGTACTTGATCTGCGCTTCCGGCGCACCGTCGAATACCGGCGTCGCCATCGGCACACCCTTCACCAGGTTGCGCGCCAGTTCGATGATCTCGTCATCGGTAAACGACTTCAGGTCTTCCTGGCGACCGCTGGCATTGTAGATCTTGTCGAGGAACTTGCGGATCTCGGTCACTTTCTGCTGTGCTTCCAGCATCTTGCCGATCCTGATGCCGAGTCCCTTGGCGGCCCAGCCGAGGTGCGTCTCCAGCACCTGGCCGATATTCATGCGCGACGGCACGCCCAGCGGGTTGAGCACGATATCCACAGCCGTTCCATCTGCGGTAAACGGCATGTCCTCAACCGGCTGGATCATGGAGATAACACCCTTGTTACCGTGGCGACCGGCCATCTTGTCACCCGGCTGGATGCGGCGCTTGACCGCCAGGTAGACCTTGACCATCTTCAGAACGCCCGGCGCAAGATCATCACCCGTGGTGAGTTTCTTGCGCTTGTCTTCCAGGCGCTGTTCGAAGTCCTTGCGCAACTGCTTGAGCTGCTCGGAGATCTTCTCCAGGTCGGCATTGGCATCTTCATTGCGCAGCCGGACCTCGAACCACTTGTCCCGGCCGATATCAGCCAGGTAGTCCTTGGTGATCTTGGCGCCGGCGGCCAGCTTGTTCGGACCGCCCTCGGCGACCTTGCCCTGCAGCAGTGAACCGACGCGGGTGTAGATATCATCTTCCATGATGCGCAGCTGGTCATTCAGGTCCTTGCGGATGTGCTCCATCTGCTCTTCCTCGATCTGCAGGGCACGGGCGTCCTTCTCGACACCATCGCGCGTGAATACCTGCACGTCGATCACCGTACCGTCCATGCCGCTCGGCACGCGCAGCGAGGTGTCCTTAACGTCGGAGGCCTTCTCGCCGAAGATGGCACGCAGAAGTTTTTCTTCCGGCGTCAGCTGGGTCTCGCCCTTCGGCGTGACCTTGCCGACCAGGATATCGCCCGGCTTCACTTCCGCACCGATGTACACGATGCCGGACTCGTCCAGCTTGGACAGGGCGCCCTCGCCGACATTCGGGATATCACCGGTGATTTCCTCGGAGCCGAGTTTGGTGTCGCGCGCCACCGAGGTCAGTTCCTCGATATGGATGGTGGTAAAGCGGTCTTCCTCGACCACGCGCTCGGAGATCAGGATGGAATCCTCGAAGTTGTAGCCGTTCCAGGGCATGAACGCGACCAGCAGGTTCTGACCCAGCGCGAGCTCGCCCAGGTCGGTACTCGGGCCGTCGGCCAGCACGTCGCCACGCGCCACCACGTCGCCCGGCTGCACCAGCGGACGCTGGTTGATACACGTGTTCTGGTTGGACCGGGTGTACTTGGTGAGGTTGTAGATATCCACACCCGGTTCGCCGGCCACGGTCTCGTTATCGTTCACGCGCACCACGATACGGGCCGCGTCCACGGAATCGAGCACACCGCCACGCCGCGCAACCACCGTCACGCCCGAATCGATGGCAACGGTACGCTCGATACCGGTACCCACCAGCGGTTTCTCCGAGACCAGCGTCGGCACGGCCTGGCGCTGCATGTTCGAGCCCATCAGTGCGCGGTTGGCGTCATCGTGCTCGAGGAACGGGATCAGCGCGGCGGCAACCGATACGATCTGTTTCGGGGAGACGTCGATATATTCCACCTTGTCCGGCATCGAGGTCATGAATTCGTTCCGGTGGCGGCAGGTCACCATTTCATCCGTCAGGTAATTCTTCTCATCGACGTTGGCGTTCGCCTGGGCGATGGTGTAACGCCCCTCCTCGATGGCCGACAGGTATTCGATCTTGTCGGTCACGCGCCCGTCGGCCACCTTGCGGTACGGGGTCTCGAGGAAACCGTATTCATTGGTCCGCGAATACACGGCCAGCGAGTTGATCAGGCCGATATTCGGACCTTCCGGCGTCTCGATCGGGCACACGCGGCCGTAGTGCGTAGGGTGCACGTCACGCACCTCGAAGCCGGCACGCTCGCGCGTCAGGCCGCCCGGGCCAAGTGCGGATACGCGCCGCTTGTGGGTGACTTCCGACAGCGGATTGTTCTGGTCCATGAACTGCGACAGCTGGCTGGAACCGAAGAATTCCTTGACGGCCGCCGCGACCGGTTTGGCATTGATAAGCTCCTGCGGCATCAGGCTCTCGGACTCTGCCAGGCTGAGGCGTTCCTTCACGGCACGTTCGACGCGTACCAGGCCGATGCGGAACACGTTCTCCGCCATTTCACCAACACAGCGGATACGGCGGTTGCCGAGGTGGTCGATATCGTCAACAAAGCCGTTGCCGTTGCGAATATCGACCAGTATCTTCATGACATCGATGATGTCTTCACTGGAGAGCGTGCCTTCACCGGTCAGCTCATCGCGACCGACGCGGCGGTTGAACTTCATCCGGCCGACGGCCGACAGGTCGTAGCGATCGCTGGTGAAGAACAGGTTATTGAACAGGTTCTGCGCGGCATCCTTGGTCGGCGGTTCGCCGGGACGCATCATGCGGTAGATCTCGACCATGGCCTCCAGTTCGGTGGTGGTCGGGTCGATGCGCAGGGTGCTGGACATGTACGGACCGCGATCGAGGTCATTTACGTATAACGTGCTGATTTCCTTGACATCGCTCTCGCGCAGTTTCGCCAGCAGTTCCTCGGTGATCTCATCGTTGGCATTGGCAATGATCTCGCCGGTTTCCTTGTCGATGATATTGGTCGCGATGGTCTTGCCAATCATGTACTCGTCGGGCACGACCAGCGATTTCACGCCGGTTTTCTCGAGCTCGCGGATATGGCGCGCGGTAATACGCCGGCCTTCCTCGACAATGACCTTGCCCTTGACCTTGATATCGAACGAAGCCACTTCGCCGCGCAGGCGCTCGGCGACCAGGCTGAGCTTGATCTCGCTCTTCGTGAAGGTGAACTTGTTGGTCTCGAAGAACATGTCGAGGATCTGCTCGTTGTCGTAACCCAGCGCACGCAGCAGGATACTCGCCGGCAGCTTGCGACGGCGGTCGATACGGACAAACACGCAGTCCTTCGGGTCGAACTCCATGTCGAGCCAGGAACCGCGGTAGGGAATCACACGCGCGGAAAACAGCAGCTTGCCGGATGAATGGGTCTTGCCCTTGTCGTGGTCGAAGAACACGCCCGGCGAACGATGCAGCTGGGAGACGATCACGCGCTCGGTACCGTTGATAACGAAGGTACCGTTTTCGGTCATCAGCGGCAGCTCGCCCATGTAGACTTCCTGCTCCTTGATGTCCTTGATCTTCTTGGCATCGGCCGGGGAATCCTTGTCATAGATGATGAGGCGGACCAGCGCGCGCAGCGGGGCCGCGAAGGTCAGGCCGCGCATCTGGCACTCCTTGACATCGAACGCCGGCTCGCCGAGGCGGTAGCTCACATAGTCAAGCGCCGCATTACCGGAATAGCTGACGATCGGGAAAACCGAACTGAAGGCCGCATGCAGGCCCTTTTCATCACGGGACTCCGGGTCCCTGTCTGCCTGCAGGAAGTCACGATAGGACTCGATCTGGGTCTCCAGCAGATACGGTACCTCCAGTATGCTGTGGCGCTCGCCAAAGTCCTTGCGAATGCGTTTCTTCTCGGTGTAGCTATAGGCCATCGGTTTTCCTCTCCATAAAAGATGAAGGAATCTGTTCGCCGCCGCCGGTCAGACCGTCAACCGGGACAGGCAGGCGCTTCGCAACAGGTGAAGCGCCCGTGTATTTCCAACAAACAGGAACAGGCCGGACGCATTGACTGCATCCAGCCTCCCCTGTAATTCCAGGGTTGCTGTAATCACAAATGGATTACGTGCGACCCGTTTACTTGAGCTCGACTTTTGCGCCGGCTTCCTCAAGCTGCTTCTTTACTTCTTCGGCCTCGTCCTTGGTGGCAGCCTCCTTGATGGTTGAAGGGGCGCTTTCCACCATCTCCTTCGCCTCCTTGAGGCCCAGGCCGGTGATACCGCGAACCGCCTTGATGACAGACACCTTGTTGTCGCCAAAGCTGGTCATAACGACGTCGAACTCGACCTTTTCTTCAGCAGCGGCTGCTTCGCCACCACCGGCCGCCGGTGCAGCGGCAACGGCTGCGGCAGCGGACACACCGAATTTATCTTCCATGGCAGAGATCAGGTCGACGACCTCCATCACTGACATGTTCGAGATTGTTTCCAGAATTTCTTCCTGTGAAACGGCCATAACAAATACTCCTATTACATAAAGTTGCGAGTTGCGAGTAACAAGTTGCAAGGAAAACAAATCCTGACAACTTTCTACTCGCTACTGGTTACTGTTAATTAGGCTGCCTTCTGGTCACGGATGGCCGCCACCGTACGCGTCAGCTTGCCCGGCACTTCGTTGAGTGTGCGGACGAACTTCTCGGTCGGGGCCTTCATCACTGCCATCAGCAAGCTGATTGCCTGGTCACGGGTCGGGAGCTTGGCGAGCTTGTCGATTTCCGACGCATCCAGCAACTCACCGCCCACGGACAGCATGGTGACCTCGAACTTGTCATGATCCCTGGCAAAGTCCTTGGTCACGCGCGCGGCTGCACCGGGATCTTCCTGGGAAAACGCCAGGATCAGCGGTCCGGTCAGCCGGTCACTCATGCATGCGAAGTCGGTATCCTCAAGGGCACGACGGGCCAGCGTATTTTTCACGACGCGCAGATAGACATTGTCCTCGCGGGCCTTGATACGCAGGCTGGTCATTTCCTCGACCGTCAGACCGCAATACTCGGCGGCCACGGCGGAAAAAGCCCCCCTGGCGACTTCAGACACTTCAGCAACAACAGCCTTTTTCTCTTCAAGCGTTAATGCCATTGCAATTACCTCGTTGGGAACAGCCGTACGCGCTGCGCACGAACATTCCCTTCCGGTTACAACTCACCGGTCAAACGCACCGGTGCACTCTGTCTGGTGGCTTGAAGACATGTCGTTTCGGTATACACCGTCCACGACATTTGCTGTCATTTCGCGCACCATCTGCGCAGGCCGCACCGCACATGCGGAACAATTAAACCCGGCACTTTCACAATCCTGCCGGGTACCTGCGGTCTTTGACGGTCGCCGGCAAAATACTGCCTGCTGACGTCAAAACCTTTACATTCCCCGTGGCAATCACCCCGGGGAGACAACAAATAACCTATAGTTCCAGACTCGCCTGGTCGATCTGCAGACCGGGCCCCATGGTGGTCGAGACCGACACCTTTTTCAGGAAAACACCCTTGGCGGATGACGGCTTGGCCTTGTTCAGGTCTGCCAGCAATGCCATCAGGTTTTCCTTCAGGGAGTCTGCTGCAAAATCAATCCGGCCGATGGGGCAGTGAATGATGCCTGCCTTGTCCGTGCGGTAACGCACCTGTCCGGCCTTGGCATTTTTCACGGCCGCGGCCACGTCCGGGGTCACGGTACCGACCTTCGGGTTCGGCATCAGGCCGCGCGGGCCGAGGATCTGGCCCAGCGCACCCACGACGCGCATGGCATCCGGTGATGCGATCACGACGTCGAAATCCAGGTTGCCCTTTTTCACTTCGTCCGCGAGGTCATCCATGCCCACGATATCCGCACCGGCTTCCTGCGCCGCATCGGCATTGGCACCCTGGGTGAATACAGCAACCCGCACCGACTTGCCGGTACCGTTCGGCAGCACCGTGGCGCCGCGCACGTTCTGGTCGGACTTGCGCGGGTCCACGCCGAGATTGACGCTGACATCGACGGATTCCTTGAACTTCACGCCGGTCAGGTCCTGCAATAGCGCCAGTGCCTCGTCGATCGGGTACTGCCTGCCGTGCTCGACCTTTTCCTGGATGGCTTTCGCCCGTTTGCTCAGTTTGGCCATGATCCCTACTCCTTCACATCAAGGCCCATGCTGCGGGCACTTCCGGCAATAATACGTACAGCCGCGTCCATGTCCGCGGCATTCAAATCGGGCATCTTGGTGGTCGCGATTTCTTCCAGTTGCGCGCGCGTCACCACACCCACCTTGTCGGTATTGGGTGTACCGGAACCCTTCGGGACACCGGCCGCCTTTTTCAGCAGGACAGACGCCGGCGGCGTCTTGGTAATGAAAGTAAAGCTGCGGTCGTTGTAAACCGTGATCACAACCGGGATCGGCAGCCCCTTCTCGACTTTCTGCGTCTGGCCATTGAATGCCTTGCAGAATTCCATGATGTTGACGCCATGCTGACCCAGCGCCGGGCCGACCGGCGGGCTCGGGTTGGCTTCACCTGCAGGCACCTGCAGCTTGATATATGCCTCGATTTTCTTGGCCATCCTGTTTAACTCCTGTGGGTACGAACGCCTTGCGGCTCCCCTGTTGATATATCAGATACAAGATAAAAGTTTTCAACATACAAGTTATTGTTGCGCGCGAAGCGCGCGCTACTACTTGTATCTTTTCTCTTTTATCCTGTATCTGCCTTTAAGCCTTTTCTACCTGCCCGAACTCGAGTTCGACCGGGGTCGAACGGCCGAAGATCAGCACCGAGACCCGCAGCCGGCTCTTCTCGTAGTTAACTTCCTCGACGACGCCGTTGAAGTCGTTGAACGGGCCATCGGTGACGCGCACCACCTCGCCGGCCTCGAACAGCACCTTCGGGCGCGGCTTGTCGACACCTTCCTGCACGCGCTGCAGGATTGAATCCGCCTCGCGCTCTGTAATCGGCGCCGGCCTGTCGCTCGTACCGCCGATAAATCCGAGCACCTTGGGTGCATCCTTGACCAGGTGCCAGGTATCCTCGTTCATGTCCATCTGCACCAGCACATAGCCCGGAAAGAACTTGCGCTCGCTCTTGCGTTTCGAACCCTCGCGCATCTCCACCACTTCTTCCGTCGGCACCAGGATCTCGCCGAAGGAATCGTCCATGTGTGCACGCGCAATGCGTTCTTCAAGCGCACGCTTGACCTGGTTCTCGAAGCCTGAATAGGCATGCACCACGTACCATTGCAAAGACATCGTCAGCCACCTTGTCCGGTCAGTATCTGTATTGCCCAGAGCAGGAACATGTCCAGCAGCCAGAGCGCAATACCTACCAGCAATACAATGAACAGCACCGCCAGCGTGGTCTGCGTGGTTTCGGCACGCGACGGCCAGACCACGCGACGCGTTTCGCTGTGCGCGCCGCTGATGAAGCCGATTATGCTCTTGCCGGTGCTGGACTGGGCCACGATAAAGATCGCCACGCCGGCTGCTGCCAGCAGCCCCAGCACCCGCACGACCAGAATCTGTTCCTCGAAATGATAAAAGGCGAAGATTGCCCCGGCCAGAATCGATACACCGACCCACAACTTCAGGTTGTCGAGTGCACTACCTTCTGTTTCAGCTTTTGCGTTCATAAACCCCAGATAAAAGTTAAAAGATTAAAGATACAAGCAGTCGAGTGCGATCCACACACTTCCTTCTCTTGTTTCTTTTCTCTTGCGTCTTGTTTCCTGCCTTTATGGCAGGCCAGGAGGGAATCGAACCCCCAACCTGCGGTTTTGGAGACCGCCGCTCTGCCAATTGAGCTACTGGCCTAAAAATTCAGATACAAGATAAAAGCACATAGATACAAGTCAAAAGTCCGTGCGCGCAGCGCACTCGACCACTTGTATCTTTTGTCTTGTATCTTTTTCCTGATCCTTACTCCAGGATCTTCGACACCACGCCGGCACCGACGGTACGGCCACCCTCGCGAATCGCGAAGCGCAGCCCGTCTTCCATCGCAATCGGCGCAATCAGCGACACCGTCATCTTCACGTTGTCACCCGGCATCACCATCTCCACGCCCTCCGGCAAATCACATGCACCCGTCACGTCCGTCGTGCGAAAGTAAAACTGCGGACGGTAATTGCTGAAAAACGGCGTGTGACGGCCACCCTCGTCCTTGCTCAGCACGTACACCTCACACTCGAACTTCGTGTGCGGCTTGATACTCCCGGGCTTGCACAGCACCTGACCACGCTCAACCTCTTCACGCTTCGTACCACGCAGCAAAACGCCCACGTTGTCGCCCGCCTGACCCTGGTCCAGCAGCTTGCGAAACATCTCCACACCCGTGCAGGTCGTCTTCAGCGTGTCCTTGATGCCGACAATCTCAAGCTCCTCACCCACCTTGACCACGCCGCGCTCCACGCGACCCGTCACCACCGTGCCACGACCCGAAATCGAAAACACATCCTCCACCGGCATCAGAAAATCACCGTCCACCGCACGCTCCGGCTCCGGAATGTACTTGTCCATCTCCTCAACCAGCTTGACGATCGACGGTACACCAATATCACTGGTGTCACCCTCCAGCGCCTTCAGCGCCGAACCCGTCACGATCGGCGTGTCGTCACCCGGAAAGTCGTAACTGTCCAGCAACTCGCGGATCTCCATCTCCACCAGCTCCAGCAGCTCGGCGTCATCTACCTGGTCGGCCTTGTTCATGTACACCAATATATAGGGCACACCCACCTGCCGACTCAGCAGGATGTGCTCGCGCGTCTGCGGCATCGGACCGTCCGCCGCACTCACCACCAGAATCGCACCGTCCATCTGCGCCGCACCCGTGATCATGTTCTTCACGTAGTCCGCGTGCCCGGGACAGTCCACGTGCGCATAGTGACGCACCGGACTCTCGTACTCCACGTGCGCCGTCGCAATCGTAATGCCGCGCTCGCGCTCTTCCGGCGCATTGTCAATCTGGTCATACGCCTTGAACTCGCCGCCCTGCTGCTCGGCCATCACCTTCGTGATCGCCGCCGTCAACGTCGTCTTGCCGTGATCAACGTGACCAATCGTTCCGACATTTACATGCGGCTTCGTACGTTCAAATTTTTCCTTGGACATTACCTCTGACTCCCCTCGCGGTTAGTGCATACCGATTTAAACAAATCCAGCTGACCTGGAGCCCATAACCGGACTTGAACCGGTGACCTCTTCCTTACCAAGGAAGTGCTCTACCGCCTGAGCTATATGGGCCAAAAAACAGATACAAGTAAAAAGTTACGAGTTACAAGAGAATGGCTGTGCGCAAAGCGCACGCTATTACTTGCAACTTTTCTCTTTTTTCTTGTATCTGCTCTTACACATTGGAGCGGGTGATGGGAATCGAACCCACATCATCAGCTTGGAAGGCTGAGGTTCTACCGTTGAACTACACCCGCCGAGCCAGCACCCCTGCATAATAAATTCAGTAATATCGACCGTCTGGTGGAGGGGGGAGGATTTGAACCTCCGAAGGCTGAGCCGTCAGATTTACAGTCTGATCCCTTTGACCACTCGGGAACCCCTCCAAAAATGCAAGCCCGCTATTGTGTTGCAGGACCTTCGGAGTGTCAACAGATATAGGCGCTCGCGGGCAAGAGAAATCTGTATTTCTCGCCGGCATGCTCCGACATGAAGACGCGCCGTGACAGGCTTGTCATATGTCCTGACCTGCTACAAAATAGCGCCCATACTAAAGTACCGGGCGGGGACAGTACCCGGGTATACCTTGCCGGAACAAAATCTTGTTTCTACAGGCTTTCCAATGAGATATAGGGGGTGGCAATGGATCGGCGACTCTATTTCCTGATACCGGACCGTCAGCATGCACTGGCCGTGGTCGACGAACTGGTCGAGCAAGGCATCGATCGTGAACACATGCACACCCTGGGTGACAAGCGTACCCGGCTCGATGGCCTGCCGATCGCCTCGTTGCGTCAACGTAATGACGCCGCGCAGCGGATAGAAAAAGTCTGCTGGAATGCCAACCTGGCGTGCTTTGCCCTGGCACTGATCGCGCTGATTATCCTGCCGGTACTTTACGGGCTGAGCGGGTGGCTGCTGGTACCCGTGGCAATCATGGCTACCAACTTCATGATCGGCCTGCATTTTACCAACATACCCAACACCCACCTGGGTGAATTCCGCGATGCCCTCGCGCACGGTGAAATCCTGCTGATCGTTGACGTCCCCGAGTCCCGGGTTGCCGAAGTCGAGCAGGACATCCACCACCACCATCCCGAGGCGACCATTGGTGGCGTGGGCTGGGGCACCCGGGCCTTTGGCCTGTAGACCACCTCAGGCAACAGACTCTGCGAAAATCAGCTAGTTACTGAAATGGCCGTGGCGGATCCCCTCGCCCATGAGCGCATGGAAGCCCTCATGGGAGACACGGATCAGCTGTTCGTGATCCCCGGCCTCGAAATAGACCTCCGACTGTTCGGCAATGGCATCGTCCACCAGGGTTTCAATCCCGTACGCAGGACCTATGGGCGGCAGCGCACCGATTTCGCAGTCGGCAAAGAGGCGGCTCAGCTCGCCCTCGGTCGCAAGACCCAGGCTGCGGTTCGTCTGGCGATGCAGTTCACCGAGATCGACCTTGCGATTTGACGGCACCACCACCATCACGTAGCCATCGTCGTCTTCAAGCACCACGGACTTGGCGAGGCGCGCGCCGGGCACATGCGAGGCCTGGGCGCTCTCGCTGCTGGTCATGGTGTGGGGGTGGGTAAGCACATCGTAGGCGATATCAAGATTTGCCAGGTAATCGGATACTTTCATTGCAATGGCCATGACCGGATCCTCCGTTAGCGCACTGAATTCGCATATGACCAAGTATAGGCAAAACTCAGGGAACCGCCCCGCTACGGAGTGCATCGCGCAACCCTGCCAGGCGCCGGTACCAGCCAGACAGATCATCCAGCGACCAGGCGGCATTGGCGGGGCTCGGATTGGGTGTGACAAACACGCGGCTCTCGCCCATGCGCAGGGGCTGTTCGCCCCAGTCGATGGCCGGCTTTATTTCCATGGCATATCTCAGGTAATTGGCATACGCCAGCTTGCCGTGAAACCAGGCGATGCGCGGAGGGTATGCCACCAGCCTGTCGCGCAGCAGCGGGGCCCATTCGCGGTAATCCGCCGCGCGCAATGCACCGCTACCGGCCGTTGGTCGCTTCACCAGGTCGGTAAAACCGAGGGCGTATTTTTCAAACAGGATATCCATGGCGGCGACACCCGGTTCAAGCATTTCAGGCACCAGCCCGCTGGCATTCAGCGCGCGCCAGAAACGGTTGCGCGGATTGGCGAAGTAGAAACCCTCGCGCACCGACGGCAGTGACGGATTCAGCCCGATGGAAATGATGTCGAGACCGGGACGGAGGTAATCGGGAAGGGTTTTCATACTCGCCATGCAGCGATGATTTTACCGCGCCCCCATTGTCATTCCCGCGCACGACTGCAGGGATGCAGGAGGTACGAGTCCAGGGATGGACGAGGTAGGGCGAAGCAGGATGCCAGAGCCGAGAGCACCAACAGTAGGCGCTTTAGGCGATGCATGGAGCAATTGCCGAGGCGGGAATCCAGTCCAGAATATAGCTCCGCAGATAAATTTAAATTCGATTTCTGATTATTTTGCATATTTCGCCCCGCCAGGGCGAGGTACTTTTCTTTGCTCCGCCAAAGAAAAGTACCCAAAAGAAAGGCGGCCCCGAAAGCTTGTCCCGCATTCCATGCGGGATGCCCTGCGCTTCTCGCCATTTTGAGGGCCATTCTACAAGCCCGTTAAGCAGGCTTGCTCGTCAGGCTTTGCTGCGCCTGCGGCTAGCAAAGCCAGCTCGACAGGGCGACTCGCTCAATCTCAAAATGGCTCCGATGCAGGATAGATATATATACGAGTATATGCTTCTATATACATTCATATGCATATATATACTTCACAAAGAAAACTATTAACTAGTTAGGACACATAATGAGAATCCAATCGAATAAAAAAGACAGATTTATTTGAGTCGTGATATTTTTCATGTTAAATAATTCTGTCCCCTTTATTGCGTGAAGAGAGCCTGGCGATGCTGCGCGCACTGTGATCCGGGTACATTGACGACTAGATGCGGATGGCCAACAATGGGATCAATCTGACTCGCTTCGCTCACAGGTTGTCCTGTCGCATGTCAATCAGATGATGATGCCAGTTAAACGATGGATATGAAAAAAGGCACAGACAAATCAGGCATGTTGACTGACTGGGGTGTCAGCCTTCTGAACAAGTTGTCATCGGTCAGCCGGAACAAGCGCAAGCGCGATGCCAGCAAGCGGCGCAGGGTGCGTGGAAAGCAGGAGGCAAGTGAGCAAATCAACGAAGGATATTCCACTAATTAAAAGTCTAATCATCCGACCGGTTTCACCGCAGTAGTTCTAATGCGCTACATTTGATCTATATTCGGACTATACAGACAGGATAGAGGCATGAACTGGACCGTTTATCTTTCTGGCGAGATACATACCGACTGGCGCGAGCAGATAATCGAGGGCGCCTCCGCTCTCAAGCTGCCGGTTGAATTCACGTCGGCCGTGACCAATCACGAGGCCAGCGATGCGGCCGGCGATGTACTGGGCGCGGAAAGTGACAGCTTCTGGCGCGATCACAAGTCGTCAAAGGTGAACGGTATCCGCACCCGGACGCTGATCGACAAGTGCGACATTGCCGTCGTCCGGTTTGGTGACAAGTACAAGCAATGGAATGCGGCGTTCGATGCCGGCTATTGCGCGGCGCTGGGAAAACCCTATATCACTCTGCATGACGAAGGCATCATCCATCCCCTCAAGGAGGTGGATGCCGCCGCCATGGCCTGGGCCCGCACACCGCAACAGGTCGTCGAACTGCTGCTGTATGTCATCAGCGCCGAATGACAGCCGCATTCGGCTGACACCCTGAACCTCAGCGCAACTTCACCACATAACGTCCGTGGTGCCGGCCGGACAGCACTGTCTCGAACACTGCCGGCAACTCATCCAGTGTCACGGTGCCTGCAACGATCCTGTCCAGATAACGCGGTTTCAGGTCATTCACCAGGCGATGCCAGACCTGCAGGCGCCGTTCCATCGGGCAGTTTGCCGAGCTGATGCCAAGCAGACTCACGCCGCGCAGGATGAAGGGCATGACAGTGGTATGCAGTTCATGCCCGCCGGCCAGGCCGATGCCGGCGATACTGCCCCACGGTTTGACGGTGCGGGTCAGCCACGCCAGCACGTCACCGCCGACGTTGTCCAGCGCCGCGGCCCAGCGCGCCTTTTCCAGCGGCCCGTTCTGCGCGGCAACCTCAGCAGTATGCAGCACGTCCGCCGCTCCCAGGGACCGCAGGTAATCGCCGGACTCCGGCTTGCGACTCATCGCCACCACCTCGTGCCCGTGGCCGGACAGCAGGTCAATCGCGATACTGCCGACACCGCCGCTTGCGCCGGTCACGATCACCGGCCCCTGCCCGGCCTGCAGCCCGTTTTGCTCGAGACGGTCGATCGCCAGCGCCGCGGTAAAGCCGGCCGTGCCCAGCGCCATGGCATCGAACAGCGACAGACCGGCCGGCAACGGCACCACCCAGTCCGCCGGTACGCGCACGATTTCGGCAAAACCGCCGTCATGGCTTTCACCCAGGCCGCACCCGGTCACCAGCACTTCAGTGCCCGGCGTGAAGCGTGCGTCGACCGACTCAAGCACCGTGCCGGCCACGTCCACACCGGCAACCAGCGGGAAGCGGCGGAGGATTTTTCCGCGCGCAGCGCCCGCCAGCGCATCCTTGTAGTTCACGCTGGAATAGCGCGCCTCGATCAGCACCTCGCCGGCAGACAGCTGGTCCAGCGTGATCTCTTCCAGGCCGCCGGGCGAGCCTGCATGCACGCGCAAGGCACGAAACCTGTTCATGGGCCGGCGGCAGCCTGCCAGTCCAGAAAACCCTCATGTGCAAAGGGCAACTCACCACGCTCACCGGCCAGATAAATCATCCCGCCCAGGCTGTAACGCAGCCGCATCTGACCGGGTTCCGCCTCCGGCAAGCGACCGGACACAGTGACATCAAACACGGCCACACTGCGCGCCGGCACATCCACCGATTGCCGGCTGATGCCCCAGGCGAACTCCACGCCACTGAGTTCCACGTGATAGCGCAGCCCGGTAACCGGCATGGCAGCATCGGTCCGGTTCTCCAGGTTAAGCTGCAATATGACCTGTTCGGTCTGTGCCACCGACTCGACACTGTCGAGGGTGACGAGCGGAGATTGTGCATTATCGGGTGTGGCTGCACAGGCGCACAGCAGCGTGACCACCGGCAGCAGCGATAGTGACCTGTAATGACCGGCGCTCAGTCCGGCATCTCCTCGCCCCTGCAAACCGGCCCATAGGGTGTATCGCGGTGCAGGCCATGGTAGTGCATGCGGTAATGAACGAAGCGCGCCGGGTCATCGAAGTGCATGAACGGATTGCCGTCAATCTGCTCCCGCATGGTGGAGGTGGTCTTTTCAGCATAGTTATGCCCGGGCCGGATCACGGTGCTGGCGGAAAAATGCGCCGCCATGTCTTTCAGCGTCACGTACATCTGTTCCGGATCGCCGCCGGCCAGGTCGCAACGCCCGCAGCCGAACACGAACAGCGTGTCACCGGTAATCAGTTCACTGCCGACGTGATAACAGGCCGAACCCGGCGTGTGCCCCGGCGTATGCAGGGTAGTAATGTCCGTCTCTCCCACCCGGATCACGTCACCGCCGTGATGCAGGGTCGGCAGGTCGAGGCCCTGCCCCCAGAACTCCGCCTCCGGCTTCAGCAGGTGCAACTGTGCATCGGTCTGGTCCAGCACTGCACTGATCCCGTTGATATGATCATGATGACTGTGGGTCAGCAGGATATCGGTGATCTTCATACCGTGCTGCGCGGCACGCGCCATGACGGCAGGTACATCCCAGGCCGGATCAACCACGGCGGCGCGGTCGCTGGCATGGTCGTGCACCAGGTAGACGAAGTTCTCCATCGGACCCAGTTCCAGGGCATGGATGGTGCAAGGTGCCACGTCAGGCATGGGTATGGTAACGGCTTGTTATGACCATATACGGTATTATGGTCGATTCATTCACGTGATTCCACGCAGGGAGCACGCCGTGCCCGCCGACAAACTTATTCTGTTGCCGGCCGATCCACACGTCGGCGCTGATGATTGCAGCGACCTTGCGGCATGCCTGCAGAACATCGGGCTGATCGGTGGGCAATCGGCACATGCCAGCGGCCTGTTTTATCCGACCGGAGACCGGTTCCTGCAACTGGTCAGCTTCCTTGGCTGTTCGCCGTCCATCGAACTGGAACCGCCACGTAACAGGACTGAACTCGATCAGGCGGTTGCGAACGGCCGCTTCTGTCATATCGTGCTGGTCTGCGAGACGACGCTGCAATTTCGCGCAGACCGGCAGACCCGTCCACCACGCTGCCCGCATTGCGGCCACCCCGTACCGGACTGGCAGGTGCACATCCGTACCTGGCAGGACAATCCGGCAGAGAGTCACTGGTCATGCACGGCATGCGGCGAAGCGGGCGAACTGACCGACTGGGTGTTTCGCAAGACGGCCGGATTTGGCAAAGTCTTTCTTGAAATCAGGGGGATATATCCATCAGAGGCCGTTCCCGGCGAAGCACTGCTGGCGGCCCTGGCAGAGCACACGGGCGGCACCTGGCGTTATATGTATATAAAGGAGTGACCCCCCCGCCATGCGTCTATGCGACAATAGCCGCACCTTTCGACCGACAGACATGCCGATGAGTGAACCAACCAAGTTGAGCAAGGAAGAACGTATCCTGCGCGTCATGAAGCGGGTACTGACCGACGTCGCCAAGGACACCTATACCCGGCCGGGCCACCGTCATCCGCTCGGCGATGCAACGGTCGACGGTATCCGCAAGTGCCTGGCACTGATCAGCGCACGCGAAACCGAGCTCAACGAGGCGGCCGGCCGGCCGATGGATGCACGCCCGCGGTTTGTCGACGAGCCGCCGTCGTCCGTCGTCGTTCAGCTGGATGTCCCCGGCAAAAAAGATCCGGACTAGATTCACCGGCCGGCGATTCCCGCCACACCACCCCTGCAACACCCCTGCATCCCCCCCGCCGCACCGCGGCAGCCTGCACTGGCCTGCTGCTTAAGATTGATTCCGCCGACGCCGATAGCCTCCCGAGAAGGGGCTCTCCTTGGGCACGGCACGATTATATCCAGGAGAATCAGAAATTACCCCATATAAAACATAAAGTTGTCGAGGCCACCGGGAATGCCTGCCATGGAGCAAGGGACTGACAAAAATCATGGCCGCCACCGTGCTCGACAGACATGGCTACGGCGCCCCGGTATTTCCCGAATAAAACACGCCCTGCGTTGCCTGTCGGTGCTGCCGGGGCTGCTGCTTGCGCACCCCTCGACCGGGCTGGCCGCGACCCTGCCGGACGACCTGACCAACATGGGCCTCGAGGCACTGATGAATATCGAGGTCACGTCCGTTGCGAAGAAACCGCAGAAAAAGTCGGAGGCGGCAGCCGCGGTTTTCGTCATCACCAATAAAGATCTGCGTCGCTGGGGCGTCACCAACATCCCGGACGCCCTGCGTCGTGTCCCCGGCCTGCAGGTCGCACGCATCGATGCCAACAAGTGGGCAATCACCTCCCGCGGCTTCAACAGCCGGTTTGCCAACAAGCTGCTGGTCCTGATCGACGGGCGGACTGTCTATACCCCGCTGTTTGCAGGCGTTTACTGGGACGCCAATCTCGTCATGCTGGAGGATGTCGAGCAGATCGAGATCATCCGCGGCCCCGGCGGTACGCTGTGGGGCGCCAACGCCGTCAACGGTGTGATCAACATCATCACCAAATCAGCCGGGAACACGCAGGGCACACTGGTTTCCGCAGCGGCCGGCAACGAACTGGAACGACTGGTCAATGTACGCCATGGCGGGACGACCGGTTCCGGATCACATTACCGCGTCTACGCCATATCCCGCGCGGATGACAGCGGCTTTGCTGACCCGGGCGCACATGACGACGCCGATATTGCCCAGGCGGGCTTCCGCACTGACTGGAGCAAGGGCGACACGGACAGCCACACACTGCAGGGAGACTACTACCGCGGGACAGCCGGGCAGGAGCTGCTGATCGCCCCGTCCGCACCGGCCACGATTACAGATGACGCCGATACCGAGGGCGGCAACCTGCTCTACCGGTGGACGCACCGGTCCGGCAACCGGTCAGATCTCACCTTGCAGGCCTATGTCGACTATGTCAGTCGTGAAAGCGCCGTCCTGTATGAGGACCGCTATACGCTCGACCTGGAGTTGCAGCACCACTTCACCTGGAACGATCGCCATGATGTCGTATGGGGACTGAATTACCGCAGCATCGATGATGACACCAAGTCCACGCAGATTTTCAGCCTGGCGCCAGCCGATCGGCGGGTCGACCTGGTCACGGGATTCATCCAGGACGAAATCAGCCTGTTCAGCGAACATGCAAAACTCACCCTCGGCACCAAGCTGGAGCACAACGACTTCACCGGCTTCGAGGTCCAGCCGAATATCCGCCTGGCGTGGCTGACAGACTCCGGCAACACAGTCTGGGGCGCGGTATCACGCGCAGTACGCACACCCGCACGCGGCGAACATGACGTCAGCCTGACGGTGCTGCCCCCGCCGAGCCCACCCGGTCTGCCGCCGCTTACCATCAACGGCAACAGCGGATACGACACGGAGAAACTGGTCGCCTGGGAGATCGGCCTGCGCCGCGCACTCGCGGATTCGGTCACGCTCGACGCGACGGCATTCTACAACCGCTACGACAAACTGAGGACCATCGAAATCACATCCATGCCGCCGGGGCCGTTCACGGCGGTCTTCGACAACAACATGGAAGGCAATACCCAGGGTCTTGAAATCGATGTGCACTGGCAGGCCAGGCCATGGCTCTCGGTCAACGCCAACTACACGCGACTGGAGATCGATCTCGATCTTGTCAACGGCAGCATGGATACGACCTCGCTCAGTGCCGAGCATGCATCGCCCGAACACCAGGCCAACCTGTGGATTGCCGCCGACCTGGACAACGATATCCACCTGGATGCAGCGCTGCGCTATGTCGACAGTCTGCAAAATCCCGGCTTCACGAAAACCGGCGATTACCTGGCATTCGATGCACGCATCGCCTGGATGGCGGCACCCGGCATCGAGCTCTCACTGGTCGGACAGAACCTGTTCGACAGCCATCATCCGGAGTTCAATCCCGACTTTATCATCTCCACACCGACGGAAGTCGAACGCAGCATCCATGGAACGGTGGTCTGGACGTTCCGCTAATGACTGCATCGCTGCACCCGCCGGCAAAACGTGCAAGGCTTTCCGCCCTTGCCGTGCTGCTGGTATGGTTCCTGTCATGCCCGGCAGTGGCAACCGCGGAAGAAGTGATCACGGAATACCAGGTAAAAGCGGCATTCCTGTATAACTTCTCGCACTTCGTCAGCTGGCCGGCATCGCCCGAAAACACGTTCAGGCTCTGCGTAATCGGCGAAAATCCGTTTGGCCAGATACTCGACGCGCTGATCGGCAAGCCCGTCAATAACAGCATACTCGTCGTCGAACAGCACAGCAGCCTGGAAAAAATCCATGACTGCCAGCTTGTCTATATCAGTTACTCACTGAAGCCCCGGCTGAACATGATACTGGCAGAGCTGGCCGATCACCCGATACTCACTGTCAGCGACATCGAGTCATTCACCGATGCCGGCGGCATGATCGAACTCTGGCTCTCTGATAACAAAGTCCGCTTCGAGATAAACACCTCGGCCGCCGAACATGCAGGGCTGTCGATCAGTTCAAAACTGTTGTCCCTGGCCACCAGGGTGAAGAAGGGACAATAGGACGATGCAACTGATCAGGAATATGTCCGTACGCCGCAAGCTGATGTTCATCAGCATGGTAATCACCATGGCATCGCTGCTGCTCGCAAGCGTCGCATTCATTACCTCGGACAGGCTATATGCGCAAAAGACTGTCGTCGACAGCCTGAACACCATGGCATCCATGATTGCCGCCAACAGCAGCGCAGCCATGCTGTTCGGAGATAGCGATGCCGGCCTCGAGACACTCGGCTTCCTCAAGTCGCAGAAACAGGTGCAGGTAGGTGTTCTCTACCTGCAAGATGGCAGCGTATTTGCCAGCTATCGCCGTGCAGGTTTTTACGATGGCCCGCCACAGCACGATCCGCACAAGCAGAGCGTAAAATTCGGATCCAATCATGCCGAGATATTCAGGCCAGTCGTGCACATGGACAATGCTATCGGTGTCGTCTATCTGCGCTCCGACATAAATGCCGTACATGACAGGCTCAACTGGTTCCTGGGCATCGTTGCAGCCATCCTGGCCGTTTCGTTGCTGCTCGCATTCGCACTCAGCTCGCAGTTACAGCGGATCATTACCGATCCGCTGCTCAGGTTGTCTGCGATTGCACGACGCATCAGTACGGAAAAGAACTTCGCGCTGCGGGTTTCCGGCAGCAGACGTGATGAACTCGGCCACCTGATCGATGATTTCAATTGCATGCTTGAAGAGATCCAGGCGCGTGACGAGCAGCTCAAGACCTACCAGGCGAAACTGGAGGACCGTGTTGCGATGCGCACCCGGGAACTGGAAATCGCCAATAACGAGCTCGCAACCTCGAAGGAACAGGCGGAGGCGGTTGCCAAACGCATGGAATACCATGCTCATCATGATGCACTCACAGGACTGCCGAACCGTGTCCTTCTGAATGACAGGATCCGTCTCGGCCTGGCACAGGCGCGTCGCCAGCAAAGCATGATTGCACTGCTGTTTCTGGATCTCGACCGCTTCAAGATCATCAACGACTCGCTGGGACATACCATCGGTGACCAGCTTTTGCGGAAGATCTCGCAGCGCCTGAAAACCTGCCTGCGCGAAGGTGATACGATCGCCCGCGTCGGTGGCGACGAGTTCATGATACTGCTGCCCGACATCAAGAGCGCATCGGATGCAGGCAAGATCGGCGCCAAGATCATCAAGTCGCTGACTGAACCCGTTGCCTGTCATGGCCACGAACTGCACATAACCACCAGCGTGGGAATCAGCGTCTACCCGTTCGACGGATCCGATGCAGAGACGCTGGTCAAACATGCGGATATCAGCATGTACCGCGCCAAGGAGATCGGCCGTAACAAACTGGTTTACTACACGGCTGAAATGAATGCCGGATCACGCAAGAAGCTGGCGCTGGAAACCAACCTGCGCTCCGCGCTTGAAAAACAGCAACTGCACCTGGTTTACCAGCCGAAAATAGACATTACCCGCAACATCATCACCGGCGTCGAGGCACTGCTGCGTTGGGACCACCCGACTCTGGGTTGTGTCAGCCCACTCGATTTCATACCCATCGCGGAAGAAAGCGGTCTCATTATCCCGATTGGCGAATGGGTTGTACGCACGGCATTCAGCCAGCTGCGCGAATGGCACGATGCAGGCTTCGGTGACCTGACCATGGCCGTCAACCTGTCGTCGGCACAGCTGTCCAGACCGGGGCTCATAGAAATCCTGAATGATGCACTGGCCGACTCCGGCATCACCGCCGACAAGGTCGAACTGGAAGTCACCGAGAACGTGGCCATGCGCAATATCGGTTCGGCAATCATTGCCCTCGAGAAACTGAAGAACATGGGTATGAGTATCGCCATGGACGATTTCGGCACCGGCTACTCATCACTTGGCTACCTGCGCAAGCTGCCTGTCGATACAGTAAAAATCGACCGCTCGTTCGTCAGCGAAATACCGGAAAGCAAGGATGATGCCCTTATCGCACAAACCATTATCGCTATGGCGCACAGCATGAACCTGTCCCTGGTCGTCGAAGGGGTCGAGAATGTCAGGCAGCTGAATTTCTTCAGGCAACAGGGCTGCCGGGTCGTCCAGGGCTACCTGTTCAGCAAGCCGGTCCCCGCGGACGACATCCTCAGTATGTTACGCAAACAGGAGACCAACGGGACGATCACCCTGGTCAAGCCATAGGAATTTTACTGGCGCCAGATCTCTATCCCTTCAATCGGGCTGTTATTCTGCTGTACAGGAATATCCCGCGGCCTGAACTGATCATGTCGCATGCCTCCCGGCAGGGCGCTGTATGGATAGGGGTAATACTGCATAGCTGCAAACCCTGCCATCGGTGCCGGATAACTGTAGTAATTGTGCGAGCGCCCGCTGTTTTTGTTTTTCAGGAAACAGAATGCCTGCACACTGCCCGACACACACAGGCCGGTAGCGAGAGACAGCACGAGAATCGTCTTCCCTGTTTTCATTTTATACCTCCTACATCAGCTGGTAGGGTGTCTCATCGGTGAGCTGCAGCACACGCGAGACTATTTTGATAACCTCCTCCACAAACGCGTCGAGATCGGACCAGCGTTCCGCTCGATCGATCACCTCCGCGCCGTCCTGCATGATGATCCGCAGTTCGAACTCGCCCCGCTGCCCGTTACTGCCCGGCTCCGCGGTAATGTACATACCGGGCTCCGGATCCTGGCCGCAAATGACCGCCGCGATATAGCGGTAAGTCCGGCCATCCGTGCTCTCGATCTCGCCCAGCACGGTGATGGTGAATTCCCCCAGGCGGTAGCGTCGCCGGGGAATGGCCGTTGCGATCCCGGGTTTCTCTTTCATCAGGCTAGCTCCCTATTGCCGTATTTGCCATACAATATTCAAAAACCCACTGTCCCGGAACAGCGATACACTTGCAAGCAACTGAATTTGTACATACTGGTAGTCATAAACAACCAATCAGGCAACACTGATATATGAGCGATCTGATCTGCCCGTTCAGTGCCACGCTGGCAAAAGACGACTTCGCCTGCAGACACGCCGAACAGATTATCCGGCGCGGCGGTGCCGAGTTTGCCTGTCGCAGCGGACCGCAGCATGCAGACTGCAGCGGGCTGTTCGCACAGCTGAAACACGCGGCACTCCCGCGGTTTGACCTGGAGGATGATCTGCTACAGGTCCCGCACGGTGTTTTGCAAAAAATCCAGTTTGGCGGCCTGCTTGGCCTGCAGCGACTGGTTGCGGACCGCCCGGGCGACAAGGTCGATGATATCGCCTCCCTGGTCGAGTCGGCCAGCGCACACTTTGGCGGTATGGATGCCATCCCCCATGAACGGCTGGCGGGGGATATCACCCGCTACCAACTGGCCCGCCGGCGCCGGCGCTGACCGTCGGACCGGTGCAGAGTGACCGCATCTGCACCCTCAAAACCGCCACCCTGGCGTCGAAATGTCGCCACCGAGCACCCCAAGTGGCAGAAACCCGTCACCATCGCCCATTTGATCGATTTTAAAGTAAATATAATCAATAGCTTGTGATTCTGGCAAGAATCTTGCTGCAACTGTCGTTGTAAAGTAACGCCCGCGGCTGCTTGGTACCGGCACCGGGTGTGTGAGGCAGTTATGGCCACGGGTGTGGCGACTGCATTTACCAGGGAAGGGTAAACAACACAGGGACGTTATGTACCAGCAAATAAACCTGTATCAACCCGTCTTTCGGCGGCAACGCAAGGTTTTCTCTGCGGCTACCCTGCTGCAGATAATCGGTATTGCGGCCGTCCTGCTGCTTGGCTTCTATAGTCACGCACAGTGGACGCTGCACGGTCTCGACTCCACGGTCACTTCCCTGTCAACACAGTATCAGCAGCTGGAGGCGCGACTCGGCATTCTGGAGAGCGCCGGCAGCGACATTGGATCCGGCATTTCAGCCGAGGTCGAGCGGCTGCAGCAGATCCTCATTAAACGCCAGGCATTGCTCGACGGCTTCTCGCGCCTCGATTTCAGGGAGAGCACCGCCTTCAGCGAATTCTTCGAGATACTGGCGAGGCAGACTCTGCCGGGTTTGTGGCTGACGGGAATCAGTCTTACCGAAGACGGCGAGACCGAACTCAGGGGCTCGACCCTGAACCCGACGCTGGTCCCGCGCTACCTGCAGGCGATGCCCGGGCGGCCCCGGTTCGTCGCCCTGCATCAGGGCTCGGTACATCTCACGCGTGCCGATACGGAAAAAACCGCTGTCGATTTCATACTCAGCAGCAATGCCGGGGAGGCGCTGTAACCATGCGGGAACGCCTGCAACAGCTGATCGACCGGGTGGATGCCATGGAACTGCGTCAGCGGATCATGCTGCTGGTCACGTGCCTGGCAATCATGTTTTTTGTTGCGGATTCGCTGGCGATCCAGCCGGCCATCAAGCAGCAGAAGGTACTCCGGCAGGCCCTTGCCGATCAGGAACTCAAACTGGACATGCTGCGCGAACGCTCCGGGATTCTTCCCGGTCACCCGACCAACACCGCTGCATCACCACATAATGACCTGCTGGCCCGGCTGGCCCTGCTGGACTCCCGGATTCAGGAACGGATGGGCGGCCTGCTGGCCCCGGAGTCAGCCGTCGAGGTCCTCAAGCAGGTCCTGGAGCAGGAGCAGGGACTCAGACTGCTCGAGGTCAATGCAGGCAGCAGGCCGCTGACCGGTGCCGAACTGTCCGGCAAGGACGATATCACCGATATCGGTATCAACCGTTACCAGATGCAATTACAGCTCGAGGGCAGTTACCTCGCCACGCTGCGCTACCTGCGCGCGCTGGAAGGCCTGCCGTGGAAATTTTTCTGGGAAGGCATGGATTACGAGGTCACCGAACACCCGACCGCCCGTATCACCATCGACCTCTATACCCTGGGACTGCCCGGAGACGCATGACGATGCGCTGCACTCAAACACTGCTGGCTGGCGCCCTCGGACTGGCACTGTTCGCGGCCCCGACACTGGCCGGCGATGCTGCACTTGCCGATCCGACCCGGCCCTGGAAAACGGCCGGGTACCACCGGCAACAGACAAGCAGCGCCGACAGCTACACCCTGAGCTCGACCCTGGTATCAAGCACGCGCCGCGTTGCTGTCATCAACGGCCAGCGCGTCATCGAGGGTGAAACCGTCGACAATGCAACCGTACTTAAAATCCGCAAGCACGACGTCATATTACAGTCTCCACAGAGGCAAATCACACTGAAACTGTTACCGGACATCGTGAAAAAACAACCATGAACCATGGAATCAACACCATGAATATTTACCGAACCGTCACGCTCATCCTGTGGACAACGCTGACCGGCACACTCTCCGTCGGCTGTCAGTTGTTGCCGACCCTGCCGACGGAAAACATGCCGGAAATAACGGCCGCGCTGGATGACGACATGCGCGCCGAACCAGACAAACGTGTCATTACACCGCCACCGGAAGTAACAGACGCCCTGCTGCCACCCCTGCGCAGGGAACTGCCGGACATCCTGCCGGACCTCGAGCCACGCTTCGATATCTCGGTAAACAACAGCCGCGCACGCGAGTTTTTCATGAGCCTGGTCAAGGGCACGACGCTGAACATGGTCGTGCATCCGGATGTCACCGGCACCATCTCCATTACGCTGCGTGATGTCACCATCGAGGATGTCCTGTCCACCACGCGTGACGTCTACGGTTACCGCTACCAGCGCACCGGCAATACCTACCAGGTATACCCGGCACGCATACGTACCCAGATCTTCTCCGTCAACTACCTGTACGCGTCGCGCGATGGAGGATCGCGCACTACCGTCAGTTCCGGCTCGATCAGCGGTGCTGGCAAGCCAACGGGTGACGGCAGCGATGACAACACGGCCGGCGCAACCGGTAGCGACAATAGCAGTGGGTCGCTGTTCTCCGGCAGCGTGGTCACCACCCGGTCCAAATCAGATTTCTGGAGTGACCTGCAGCAGTCGCTGGAGATGATCATCGGTGTCGAGAACGGTCGCAAGGTCATGGTGCACCCCCAGACCGGTGTCATCGTCGTGCACGCCCTCCCGGAGGAGCTGCGCAACGTGGGGGAATTCCTGCAGACCATCGAGGATGCTGCACAACGGCTGGTCGTCCTGGAGGCCAAGATCATCGAGGTCACGCTGAATGAGAAATTCCAGTCAGGTATCAACTGGAATGCCCTGATCGACCTCGGCGATGACAAGTCGATTCTGTTCGGACACTCAGGTGGGGCCAACGTATTCGACACCGGTGCCTCCGCACTGGCCGGCACCACGGTGCCGCTGGTGAACGGCAGCGAGATTATCGGTTTTGACACTGAGGCACTGGGCGGCATCTTTACCATCAATGCCAACCTGGAGAATTTCAATGCCCTCATTGAGCTGATCAAGACCCAGGGCGATGTGCAGGTACTGTCCAGCCCGCGCATCTCTACCGTGAATAACCAGAAGGCCGTCATCAAGGTGGGACAGGACGAGTTCTTTGTCACCGATGTGGAGACCGATACCGATCTCACTGACGGTATTTCCAACACCAGCGTCGATGTCACCCTCACACCGTTCTTCTCCGGTGTGGCCCTCGACGTCATCCCGCAGATCAGCAATGACAACACGGTCATTCTGCACATTCATCCGGCCATCAGCGAGGTGACCGAAAAGGTCAAGGATATCAGCACCTCGACTACGGACGTGCTGTCGATCCCGCTTGCCCTCAGCACTATTCGGGAGACCGATACTGTCATCCGTGCGCAAAGCGGCCAGATCGTGGTGCTGGGCGGGCTGATGAAGAATATTGCACGTAACGATGAATCACGCACCCCTGTCCTTGGCGACATGCCGTTGTTTGGCGACATGTTCGCGCACAACCGCAGCATTACGTCCAAGAGCGAGCTGGTCATCCTGCTACGCCCGATCGTTATCGACAGCAATCGCCAGTGGAGCGGTCAGATGCGCTCGACCGCCGACAGGTTCCGCAACCTGCGCTCCGTAAACCAGCCCGGCGCCCAGCCACAAACACCCTGACCTGTCAGGAGACAGCGCATGTACCTCGAACATTTCGGACTCGAACAGGCCCCGTTCACCATTACACCGGACACCGGCTTTTTCCTCGATCACGGCAGTCATCGCGAAGCGATGAATGTTCTGCAGCTTGCCCTGCAGTCCGGCGAGGGTTTCATCAAGGTGACCGGCGAAGTCGGGACCGGCAAGACCCTGCTGTGCAGACAGCTGCTCAAAACGCTGGACGAGAGTTTCATCACTGCCTATATCCCCAACCCGTGCCTCGATCCGCTGGCACTTCGCAAGTCGCTGGCGGTGGAACTCGGCATTAAATTCGCACACAACATCGGCCAGCACCGGCTGCTGCAGCGGATAACCAGTCGGCTGCTGGAACTCAATAGCACTCACAGGCGGGTGGTGCTGTTGCTGGACGAGGCACAATCGATACCGGACGACAGCATGGAGGCCCTGCGCCTGCTGACCAATCTGGAGACCGAGAAGGACAAGCTGCTGCAGGTCGTGTTGTTCGGTCAGCCCGAACTCGACCATCGGCTGCAGCAAAACAATTTGCGTCAGCTGCGGCAGCGCATCCTGTTCAACTATACCCTGCAGCCGCTGGATCGCGAGACACTTGCTATCTACCTCAATCACCGGCTGCTGGTTGCGGGTTACCGCGGCGCCCCCCTGTTCACGCGCAGCGCCCTGAAACTGCTGCATCGCAACAGCCGCGGCATCCCGCGCCTGGCGAACATACTGAGCCACAAGGCACTGATGTCCGCCTATGGTCGCGGCGACCGCGTAATCAGGCCGCTGCACATTCGTCATGCATCGGCGGATACCGAGGACGTGCGGCCGCGAAGCTACCGACTGGCCGTTGCGAGTGGTCTGCTCGGTGTGGCCGGCACAGGACTGTTTACCGCCTGGTACTGAGGTTGCCTTGCCATGAGCCTGATCAACGACATGCTGAGAGACCTCGATGCCCGTCGTGCGCACCCCGCCGCGGGCAACCTGGCGGCGTTACCGGCTGCCAGCATCGGCGCCGCGGGGGCCGGCATGGAGCGACAGGGTATGGCGCGGCTGTTTGCCGGACTGGTCATGCTCACGGTAATTGCAATCGGTGCGCCACTGGTCACCGACTACCTGGGATTGTTTGACTGGGGCGGGCCCGGCGGCCCTGTGGTCACGCAAACGATCACCATCCCGACGCTGGTAAAGAATCAACCGGATCGTCAGGCCAGGGCCATGCCATTGCACACCCGCGCTACCCCACACCTGATAGCGTCACAGACGCCGGAAAATACTCCGAGCCAGCCCGGCACGGCAGGCAACGCAGAACCGGCACACGTAACGGAGGACCCGGTCACGCACGTAGCGGAGGACACAGTCATAGACACGGCGCTGACTGCCGACATACCTACGGGTGACCAGGGTACACCGGAGATCGTTGTTCGCCGCCACGGGCCGGGGCATGAATACCGCCTTGCCGCCAGTGCAGCGGCGGCGGGTAATGAGCTCGAGGCCATTGATCAACTGAAGGATATTCTGGCGCGGGCAAGCGATTATCACCAGGCCAGGCTGCTGCTCGCCCGTCTTTACATCCGCCAACAGCAGAATAGCGATGCCGAAATCCTGTTACAGGACGGACTTGCAAGTTATCCATTGTATGCGCCCTATGCCCGTCTGCTGGCACACCTGCTGGTGACGGACAAACGCCATGACGAAGCCATCGCCCGGCTCGAGTCCGCCCTGCCGGGTGCTTTACGGGACGCCGACTACCAGGCATTGCTTGCAGGCCTCTACCAGCGCAGCGGCAAACCGGCGGCCGCCGTACAACATTACACCCGCGCCCTCGAACTCAGTCCACAGCAAGGCGAATGGTGGATGGGTCTCGGCATCTCGCAGGAACAGTCGGGCAACCGCGATGCCGCACGCACGGCCTACCGCAGGGCAATGCAGTTCCGGCTCGATGCAGCACTGCAGGATTACATAGGCAAGCGGCTGCGGCAGTTATCGCAGCAAGTCCCGGCGGCTATGACGAATATACAACCGGCAGGAAGGATCTGAAACATGTCAGCAAACATGAAACGTGAACGCATTCGTTTGGGCGATCTGCTGATCGAACACAAGTTGATCTCCCAATCCCAGCTGCAGGCTGCCCTGGACGAGCAAAAAAAGAGCGGCCGCCGGCTCGGCCGGGTGCTGATTGCCAATGGCTATGTCGATGAGGATGCCATGCTGCAGGTACTGTCCGAGCAGATGCGCATTCCCTATGTCGACCTGTCGATGTTCGAGCTGAACCCGAAGCTGGTACACCTGCTGCCCGAAACCGATGCACGCCGTCACCGGGCACTGGTGCTGAAGGAAAACCCGGACAGCCTGCTGGTCGCCATGGGCGACCCCATGGATATCTTCGCTTATGACAGCCTGGTGAAGATCCTGCAGCAGCCGGTTGAACTGGCCATCGCCAGTGAAGAGGCGATGCTTGCGGCGATGGACCGCATCTACCATGACGGTGAGGAGATCAGGTCGCTGGCCAGCGAGGTCGGCAGGGATCTGTCGGAGGACACCTTCGATCTCGACAAACTGATGGCGACCAGCAGCCAGAGCGATGCCCCGGTGGTCCGGCTGATACAGACCATGTTCGAAGGTGCCGCCAAGGTCAATGCATCCGATATCCATATCGAACCCGGCGACGAGGTGCTGCGTATTCGCCGGCGTATCGACGGCATCCTGCATGAACAGATCGTCGAGGACCGGCAGATTACCGGCGCACTGGTCTCGCGCCTGAAACTCATGGCGCATGCCGATATTTCGGAAAAACGCCTGCCGCAGGACGGCCGTTTCTCGGTCAACCTCAGTGACCGGCAGATCGATGTGCGCCTGTCCACCATCCCGACCCAGAGTGGCGAAGGCGTTGTCATGCGTCTGCTGGACCAGAACAATTCAATCAAGACACTGGATCAACTGGGTATGCCGCAGGATCAGCTGGACACCTTCCGGCGCATCATCCACAAGCCGCATGGCCTGGTGCTGGTTACCGGACCAACCGGCAGCGGCAAGACTACGACCCTGTACAGTGCACTGAACGAACTCAACACGCCGCAAAGAAAGATCATCACCATCGAGGACCCGGTCGAGTACCGGCTGTCCCGCATCAGCCAGGTGCAGGTCAACAACAAGGTCGGCCTGGACTTTGCCCGCGTGCTGCGCACGGCGCTGCGACTGGACCCGGATATCCTGCTGCTGGGCGAGATCCGCGACCAGGAAACCGGTGAAATCGCCCTGCGCGCCTCACTGACGGGACACCTGGTGTTATCGACGCTGCATACCAACGATGCCGTCAGCAGTGCCACCCGCCTGATGGATATGGGACTCGAGGGTTACCTGGTGGCATCGGCCGTGCAGTGCATTCTCGCCCAGCGCCTGATCCGGCGCGTGTGCCAGAACTGCGCCACACCGCGCAAACTCGACGCCAATGAACAGGCCTGGCTGCATGACGAGGCCGGCATCAACCTCGACAATCACGACTTCGTGCATGGCAGTGGCTGCAACCAGTGCAACCAGACCGGCTACAGCGGGCGTATCGGCATCTACGAACTGCTGGTGATGGACAGCACCCTGACCGAGGCACTGCGCAACGAGGACCAGAACGCCTTCCAGAAAGCGGCCAGCGAGCAGTCCGGCTACCGGCCGCTGGTACAGAACGCGCTTGATTATGCGCGCGATGGTATTACCACCATCGAAGAAGTCATCCGCCTGTGCGGGTGGGCCGATTGATGCCGGTGTTCCATTACAAGGCACGCGGCAGTCACGGTGACGCCATCGAGGGTTCCCTCGATGCCGGCAGTACCGATGCCGTCGCTGCACACCTGATGGACAGTGGACTGACCCCGGTCGATATTTACCTGCAGGTCGAGCACAGCAGTGTGCGCACGGACTTCAACGAACTGTTCAAGCAGAAAGTCGAGACTGCTGACCTGATCCAGTTCAGTCGGCAGATGTACAGTATGTTGCGTGCCGGTATACCGATATTCCGCGCGGTCACGGGGCTGGCCGCGACGACAGCCAATCGGACCCTGAAGCAGACCCTGGAACACGTGACAGGCAGCCTTGAGTCCGGCCGTTCGCTGTCCGAGGCACTGGCCCAGCACCCGGATGTTTTTTCCATGTTCTACATCAGCATGGTGCGGGTCGGCGAAACCAGCGGTCACATCGAGGATATCTTCAAACAGCTTGCCTTCTACCTGGACCGGGAAAAAGAGACCCGCAAGAAGATCAAGTCCGCATTGCGCTATCCGATGTTCGTCATCACCGCCATCGCGGTGGCGCTGGGCATTATCAGCATATTCGTTATCCCTGCGTTCGCCGACATGTTCAGGAGCTTTGGCGCCGAACTGCCGCTGCCCACCCGCATACTGATGGCCGTCTCGGATTTCATGGTGGCCAACTGGCCAATGCTGCTAGGCGGCATCATTGTTTCGATCATCGGCCTGCGCATGTTCATCAATTCGGAAGACGGGGCCTATCGCTGGGACAAGCTCATGCTCAATTTGCCGCTGACGGGCCCGGTGGTCTACAAGGCATCGCTGGCACGCTTCAGTCACCTGATCGCCATGTCGCTGGGTGCTGCCGTACCGCTGATTACCTCACTGACCGTGGTGGCCCGCGCCCTGAACAACCGCTTTCTGGAAGAGCGCATCCTCGGCATGCGTAGCGGCATCGAACAGGGCAAGGCAATCAGCATGGTGGCCGCGAACAGCGGCATCTTCGACCCGCTGGTGATGCAGATGCTGGCCGTGGGCGAGGAATCCGGCACCATCACCGAACTGCTGAAAGAGATCGCCGACTACTATGACCGCGAGGTCGACTATGCCACCGAGCGCCTGAGCGCCTCTATCGAGCCGATCCTGACAGTGATTATCGGGGTACTGGTTCTGGTCATGGCCATGGGCGTGTTCCTGCCCATGTGGGACCTCGCCTCGGCCGCTCTGCATTGAGGAGGAATCCATGACAGGTAACTGATATTAAACATAATATGACGCTAATATTTTTTAAAGAAACACTGTTTTTTGCCGTTAAACAGAGTGCACGGGTTCAAGTGCCAATACCTAAAGGAGTAGGATATGAACAAAGTAAAGGGATTTACACTCATCGAACTGGTGATCGTGATTGCCATCCTCGGCATTCTTGCAGCGATTGCCATTCCTAAATTTATTGATCTGTCTTCAGACGCGATGGATGCCGCCAAGAAGGGCATGAGCGGCGCTGTGAAGAGCTCACACGCCATCGCCATTGCCGACCTGAAGGCATTTCCGACCGTGGCCCAGCTGGCTACCTATGTCAACGGTGAAAACATCGCCGCTGCTGTCGGCGGCATCACGGTCGACATCGACGGATCCGCGGAGACCGTACCGACCTACACTGATGCGGCCTGTGGCACTTTGACCACCGCTACCACCGACACGGTCCAGTGTGTGGGTACTATTCCGTAGCGGTACCGGCACACTGAACCTGGCGACCTGGAAAGGGCGGGCCTGGCCCGCCCTTTTCATTATCAGGCTATTGAAAAACATATAGTCCCTTCTCCCTACGGGAGAAGGATAGGATGAGGGGATTTTAATATGGGTTACAAATCATATACCCCCCTCTCCCCAGCCCTCTCCCGGAGGGAGAGGGAGACTCGCGGCTTTACACTCATCGAACTGATTATCGTGCTGGCCATGATCGGCAGCCTCGCGGCGATTGCCCTGCCGCGCTGGGCCCCGGCCGATACCACGGTGGCTGCACAGGCCGACCGCCTCGCCCGCGACCTGCGGCACGCGCAGGCCATGGCCATGAGCCAGGCCCGCACCCTGACCCTTGATATTCAGGGCGCATCCGCCTACCGGGTGATCGACAGCGGCAGCCTGACGGTAACCGATCCGGCCAACCAGCAACCCTTCCAGTTCTCCATGGACAATAACGTCACGGTGAGCGGCACCGACACCGGCTTCGACAGCCTGGGTCGGCCCGTTGCCGGCGGCGCCCTGTTGCCTGCCGCGCGCGTGTTTACCGTCAGCGGCAATTCGACCACCGCGACGGTGACCGTCAGCGCCGTCACGGGATTCATTTCGGTAACGCCATGACCATTCACGAACAACGGGGTTTCACGCTGCTGGAACTGGTCATGGTCATCATGCTGGTGGCGCTGGCCTCGATCCCGATACTGGGGCAGTTCAGCCAGGCATCCGGCACGCTGCTGACCGACGAAATCATCCAGACCGCGGCGCAACTGGCCCAGGAGCGTGCGGAAGGCCTGCTGGCCGACCGTCGCAATACCGGGTATGCCGCCGTGCCCACCGGCACCATCAATGATGCGCTGGGCGGCGCCTACAGCAGCTACAGCAGGACCGTCACTGTCACCTCCCCGCCGGGCGGCAGCGGTTGTGCGGCCGGGGCAACCTGCAAGGAAGTCGTGGTCAGCGTGGATCACAGTGGCAGAACGCGCGCCGAGGTCACCTTGATGCTGGTGAGTTACTGATGACGAACAGGCGACAAAGCGGATTCACCCTGCTGGAAATGATCATTGCCCTGGTCGTAGTGGGACTGCTGGGTGCGGCCGCCGGCTACGGCCTGGTCGGTGGCACACTGGCATTCTCGGGTACATCCAATGCCGTGCAGACACTCGGCAAGCTGCGCCATGCCAGCGAGCGCATGGCCCGCGAGGTCCGCGAGATCCGGCGCGACCCCGTGACGCCGGCCGTGTATGACATTACTACCATGAATGCCACCACGCTGGCCTTTACCAAGACCGACGGGACCACCGTTACGCTGACCGGGTCACCGCCCCTGGCCACCCTCGCCTATTCGGCACCGGCCGGCACCCATACCCTGACTGACGAGGTCGGCAGCCTCGCCTTCAATTATCTGCAGGCCGACGGGTCAACAGCGGCCATCGGCAACGGCGACGTGGCATTTGTCGAACTCGAACTGGTGCTGACCCGCAGCGGCAACAGCTACCCGCAGCGCACGCGCGTCTCCCTGAGGAACCGGCAATGAATACCCGGTCGCCGCAGCGGCAACGTGGCGCGGTCACCCTGATGGGCGCCCTGTTTCTGATCATTGTCATCATCGTGCTGCTCAACACGGTACAGCGCATGGCCGCCTCCGGGATCACGGACACCGCCCTGCAAAACGACGCCGTCGAGGCCCTGTTCATTGCCGAGAGCGGGCTGGAGCGCGCCGCGTGGCGTTATTCCACCGGCAGTACCTGTGCCGCACTGGCCGGCGAGACCGGCAATACCGGGCGTGGCAGCTTCCAGGTCATTTCCACGGCTGCAGTCGGCACCCTGTGCCGGGTGCGCGTGAGCGGCAGTGTCATGACAACCGTCGCGGCCAACACCGTCAGCCGCATCTTAGAAGGCGATTTCACGCCGGGCTCACCACCGGGCGGCGCCTGGGCAGTGGGCAAGAAAGACGGCGGGGAGACCCTCATTAACTGGGACGGCAGCAGCTGGAGCCGCAGCGGCCCCTACGGCGGTATCCCGGACAAGGAACTCTACGGGATCCATTGCGTCGCCAGCGATGACTGCTGGGCCGTGGGCGAGGACGACGGCGGAGAGACCCTCATTCACTGGAATGGCAGCAGCTGGAGTCGGGTCGGCCCCTACGGCGGCATCCCGAACAAGAAGCTGTACAGCGTCACCTGCGTGGCCAGCAATGACTGCTGGGCCGTGGGCGAGGACAGCGGTGGAGAACTCATTATCCACTGGGACGGCAGCAGCTGGAGCCGCAGCGGCCCCTACGGCGGCATCCCGAACGAGAAGCTCCTCAGCGTGACCTGCGTGGCCAGCAATGACTGCTGGGCGGTGGGCGAGGATAAGAATGGGGAGCTCATCATCCACTGGGACGGCAGCAGCTGGAGCCGCAGCGGCCCCTACGGCGGCATCCCGAACGAGAAGCTCTTCAGCGTGACCTGCGTAGCCAGCAATGACTGCTGGGCGGTGGGCGAGGACAAGAATGGGGAGCTCATCATCCACTGGGACGGCAGCAGCTGGAGCCGCAACGGACCCTACGGCGGCATCCCGGACAAGGAGCTCTTCAGCATCACCTGCGTGGCCACCGATGACTGCCTGGCGGTGGGGAAAAAACACGGCGGCTCGGCCAATATCATTCGCTGGAACGGCAGCAGCTGGTCAGCCGTGTCCGCACCGTCGCTGCCAGACAAGGACCTGAATGCGATCGTTATGATCCCTGGTGGCGCCGGTGGCGTTGTCCAGCTGGTGCAGTGGACCGAGGTGGTGCAGTAAGGCAAACAATAGATACCTGTAGGAGCGCACCGCGTGCGCGAAACAACTTAACACCAACGAGGTGCAGCATGTTTAATCTATTCGGCAATAAGCAGGGCAATTCATTGACCGGCATTGTTTCCGGCGAAGGCGGCACGGCCGTCGCCAGCATCAGACGGCATGGCAAGGGGCAGCCTGAACTGCAGTCATGCGACTTCAGCGCGAGCAGTGGTTCCACCAGCGATTCGCTGGCCGGGTTGCTGAACAGTACCCAGAACAGATCGCCCTGCTCTGCCCTGCTGTCTTTCGGCGAGTATCAGCTGCTGGTGGTGGACGCGCCCGAAGTACCGCCGGAAGAAATGGCCGCCGCCATCCGCTGGCGCATCCAGGAGATGATCGATTTTCATATCGACGATGCCGTACTCGACATTTTCGATGCGCCGCCGTCAGGTCCGGCCAACAGTAAACAGGTCTACGTCGTGGTCGCCCGTACGGACACCGTCCGGCAGCGCATCGATGAACTCGAGCAGGCCGGCATCAATCTCGAGATCATCGATATCCCGGAACTGGCCATGCGCAATATTGCAGCCTGCCTGCCCGAGGACGAGGCCGGCCTGGTCAGCCTGTATTTCGGGGAAGATCGCTGCCTGATCACCATTACACACAATGCGACGCTCTACCTGACCCGCAGCATCGATATCGGCTACCGGGAGTTGCAGGAACAGGCCGCCAGCCCGCAGGCACTGTGCAACCGGCTTGCGCTGGAGATTCAGCGCTCCATGGACTACTACGAGCACAACTACCACCAGGCCGCCATCAAGGCGGTTGCCATACTGCCGGTACCGGTAACGCTGTTCGGACTGACAGATGCGCTGCAGCAGGCGCTGGGTGTGAGCACGCGCATCATCAATGCCGACGACATCGTCGATTGTGATTCCAGGCCGGATGATATACACGCAGCCGATTGCCTGCTGGCCATCGGCAGTGCGTTACGTACGGAGGCGGTCGCCCTGTAGGGACGGGTTTGCGCACAAACAACGTTTTATTGGAGGGGCTTCGCGGTCAAGGGCGCTCCTGCGAATAAAAAGATCATCCGTCATTCCCGCGCAGGCGGGAATCCAGCCATAAGTGCAGAACCTGTCCCTGCAGTACCGTCAAAGCCGGAATCGGCAATATGTCCTAAAATCCGCCTTAAAGATAATTCAGAAAATATATGTCTGTTAATACCGGATGCTCAACTGCTGGCTGGATTCCCGCCTGCGCGGGAATGACGCATATATAATAATCTAGAGGGTCAGGCACCGGTTTTCTCTAATATTCCACCATAAGAAATATAGGAAAAAAACAGGATCTAACCTCCTCTCTTGCTTGTTTTGCACCACCCGGACAGAAAGGCTGCAGGTGCGGACGTTGTCCGCGAAATATGCTTCAGTCCTTGCGCTCCGATTCACGCCAGGCAAACGAGCAGTCAAGGTGCGTGCGCACGGTAATCAGACCACTCAGGCCATCTTCCAGCATGATGTCCATCGGACGTCGCCTGCGCAGCCGCTTGCATGGCTGCTTCAGCCACAGGACGCCGATCTTGTTGTTGCGCGGGAATGTCGTGCGCAGGGCATCGGCGATGCCCAGCAGGTGCTCGACACGTTTCATCACGTCCGGGTCATCCGGCAACGGCGTGTCGTCCTGGTAGCGACGCATGTGTCTGCCGGACACCTTGCCGGGCAATGCCAGCATGTTTACCTGCTCAGACGACGGTATTTCCCACTCATCCAGCACATTGATTACCAGTCGCCCCAGCTGCAGGCGTTCCTGTTCACTAAGACTTTTCATAAGTAATACCGGGGGATCGGATCCCCTTTCTTCTCGTGGCTGAATTTGTGGAAGGCAGAAAGGCTTGAGGCACCCAGTCTACCTGAATCACGGGCAACACTGCCAAAGTCCGGACTTTCTGTGCGGTAACTGATGCAGTAAACTTCCCGGACACCAGCATTAATTTCGCATGACCGGCCCAGGAATACAGCCCATCAGACGGTACCCGTGAGAAATACCTATGCGGCCAGACAACACCACCCGGCACATCCTGACACTCACCGTCTCGCTCATCATTGCCGCCATGATATCCGGGCTTGTCATGCTGGGGCTGATGAGATTTACCCTGAATAGCGTTGAATCGGACACGGTCGCCATGAATACCCTGAAATGGGACATCAATCAGGGGGCCATGGAAATCAAGCAACACCTGCTGAATGCCAGGGAAATCATCCGCCATATTCTCAACCACCCGGAGGACCAGCCCGATGGTGGTCATGATTCCGGTGAACTCGTCAAGCTCAACCACAGCATCAGGGGCTTTACCAGACTGCGGCCAGTAGATGACCAGGCACAACTCGCCAGCGAACTGGATGCGCTCGTGACCGGTTTCATCGCGCTGCATTACCGGGCCGCCAACTGGCGCGTCGAATATGACAATTTTGTCGAAGCCGCCGAAGTGCAACGCCTGCACGAGGAGATACACGACTACCTGGATCAATTACGGTCAAACCTGGATGACTATACCCGTGAGCATTACTCCACATGGCGATCTGATGACGCGGTGAGCGGTGTCCTGAATGAAAGCAACAGAAATATTATCAGTGCAACTCGTGCCGCACTTGTCGATATCGATCATCAAGTCGATGCGCTTCATGCCGCAACAACAATCCGGGACATCGAACTGATCAAGGACGAGCTGCTGCACAAGTCGTTCACCCGGCTGCACAATCTAATCGGGCAAGTCTATGATGGCTACCATGTACTCGAAAGCTCCCAGGTTGACTGGCTGTTTGGCATGATTTTCGGCAAAGGACTTTCCGTCAGGACCGGGCAGCCGTCGGTTTCGGTCAACAGAAACGGTTTTTACGGGGTACAAGAGCAAAAACTTTCACTACTCAGTCGGCGTAACGATCTGAATTCGTGGCTGGATCAATTCGCCGCTCAGATCGCCGATTCACTGATCAGGATTACCGATACCACCCGCCGTTCCCTGCAGGTACTGGACACCGAGTCCATCGCCAGGAGCAAGACAACCTGGAGTCAACTGATCGGCATCGGACTGATCAGCAGCGCGGTTTTCCTGCTGCTGGCCCTGTTGATATTCCGGGCCCTGCGTTCCCAGGTTCAACTTCTCGCTCAGCTGAAAAATCAGGCGGAAGACGCGAACCTGGCCAGGGAAACGGTCATGGAGCACCTGCGCGAGAGTGAAACACGCCATAGAACAATCATGGAAACCATGATGGCTGCCGTCATCACGCTAGATGAAGAGGGCTTCATCGATTCATTCAACCCGGCGGCAGAACAGATGTTCGGCTACAGGACCGGCGAGATAACCGGTAAAAATGTTTTATCGCTGATACCCGGGCGCTTTCAGGACAAGCATACTGAAGGGATGGATAAACTGAGAGAAACCGGGGACTCGGTCATTATCGGGAAGAACATAGAAGTGACAGGGCGTCGCCGGGATGGATCTGAATTTCCATTATCCCTCGCAATCAGCAAGATGCTGATAAAAGGCAGACTTTACTATACCGGCATCGCGCTGGACATAACCGAGCGACATGTGTACGAGACACGACTGCTGGAGGAAAAGGAAAAGGCCGAGGCCAGCAACAAGGCCAAGGGCGAGTTCCTGGCTACCATGAGCCATGAAATACGCACGCCCATGAACAGCATCATGGGTATGTCCCAGTTACTGCTTGGCAGCACACTGGACAGGCGCCAGTATCGCTTCGTGACGAATATTCACGACGCCGGCGAATTACTGCTTGGCATCATTAATGACATCCTTGACCTGTCGCGGATCGATGCGTATCGACTGGACATCCACAATCAGCCTTTCGACATCGTTGATCTGCTAAATGATGTTTCGAGGCAGTTTGCCGACACTGCAGCCAGGAAGGATCTGGAATTCACATGCCGGATTCCTGCCGACATGCATCGTGTATGGGTCGGTGACAGCATGCATATCATCCAGGTGCTTAACAACCTGCTCGATAACGCCATCAAGTTCACTCGCCGGGGCACAGTTACATTCGGTATCGATCTGCAGGATGGCGATGGCAATCAGGCAAATGTCGTGTTCTCGGTCGAGGACACCGGCATAGGCATACCTGCCGAGTCGCTGGAAAAGATTTTTGACTCATTCTCGCAGGTAGACAGTACCACGACGCGTGAATACGGCGGCAGCGGCCTTGGACTGGCGATATGCAGAAAACTGGTCGAACGCATGGGTGGTAACATCGGCGTGGAAAGCGAACGTGGACGCGGTTCACGGTTCCGGTTCACCCTCAGACTCCCGCATGTCGAGGGCGACGAACTGCAGACAGGCGAGTCCGCGGAGAAGCCGGGGACACTGCCGGCGCTGAACGCACACATACTGCTGGTAGAAGACAACTTCATCAACCAGGAAGTGGCGCTGCACATGCTCGAGTCACTGTCATGCGACGTTACACTGGCAGCCGACGGCATCGAGGCGCTGACACTGATGGACAAAAAGCATTTCGACCTGGTGCTGATGGATTGCCAGATGCCCCGCATGGACGGCTATGAAACAACCCGTACCCTGCGCAAGCGCGAGGCGGACGAAAACAGAATTGATCGCATGCCGGTCATTGCCCTGACTGCCAACGCCATGAGCTTCGACCGGCAACGTTGTATAGAGGCCGGCATGGATGATTACATCAGCAAGCCGCTTACCCTGGAGAATCTCGCAAAAACCATTGCCCGGTTGCTGCCAGACCGTTCCCGCGACAGCGAAATACCTTCACGCCCGGCCGCACATACTGCCACTGCCGGCACCAGCCAACCCATCAACACCGCTTTTCTCGGCCTGTACCAGGAGATGGAGGCCGGCGACGCCCTGCTGGACCGGATGATTGATGTATACCTGCAGGAAGCGCCTTCAGCGATACAGGTCATGCGCACCGCCGTCAACGAGGACGATCCCGCTTCGCTCAGTCGTGCGGCCCATAAATTCAAATCCAGCAATATGCAGCTGGGCGCCGACCAGATGGCCAGCCTGTGC